>ERZ808275.37-NODE-37-length-92142-cov-6.654262_pt1 | contig 92142 bp, 93 predicted proteins | sample MGYA00520894_ERZ808275 | MGnify/ENA primary metagenome ERZ808275 (study PRJEB31516, sample SAMN03275598) | gut metagenome | biome: mammalia-associated habitat; material: feces | host: Papio cynocephalus | place: Kenya | collected 2012-08-03 ... | reverse complement strand
TCCACGACCGGATAGTCTCCATCACGGTATGTGTGTATCGTACACAGCGAGAACCTCGCGTGCTCAGTATTCCCTACCGTCTTGCGCAGGACGCCTCCTATGTGTCCCGCAAGTTCGATTCTGTTCAAGTATTCCTCTTTCATATTAGTTAGATTTCTCTATTTTATACCAGTCTATGTCATCTTCTTCGAGATGTAATATGTCAATAATGTCATATCCAGTAACATCCGGATTATCGATAGTATGTGACATTATATTTCCTTTTTGTGAAAATGTTACTTCGTATTTCATCTTAATGCCTCCACGTTTTTGATGCACTCTTTAGGGATTGTCATAACGCCGTTCATCTGCTTTGGCGTATATTCAGTTTCATCCGCATAGTTTTGTGCAATGGATATTACTGTCTTATCCTCATATACCAGATAGCCGATACTTTCTACAACAAGCCGTTCAGGTTTAAAACCTTCCACTTCTTGCCAGCCAGGCATGGCACCGTAGCTGTCAACCCATTCAATTCTTACCTTTGTCATATTTCAAAATTATTAGCAAAGTCATTTAATCCACAGGAACGTAGCAAATGCTGCAACTCATGAACATATTTGATTTCTGTAATTCTGCCTAATACCTCCGTACCGAAAGCATCTGCGCTTGATTCCACCGTAATGTCAACAACTTCATTATACCAATACGGATAAATAGATCCTGAGAAATAATGAAATCCATTTTTCTTAAGAATTTCTGGTGTCAGAGGGACAAACTCCAAATCCCTAAGTCGACAATCCGCCGGAGTGAATCTTTCGTCCGCAGTGTATGTGATGATGTGATGGCGACTATAGGCGTTCAAGGCCTTGACGCGCAGCACCTCATATTCCTTTACCATGGTGCCACCATGCTTTAATCTCTGCACATAGTCGTGGAGCATCAATTCTTCTGTTTCCATAAAACTTGTTTTTTTGTGATTATTTATGCCGATTTTGTGAAAATCCTACAAATTCGGCATAAATAATCGTATAAAACATCTTTATTTCCCTGTGCTTCCGTAGCCACCGGCACCGCGTTCCGTATCCGAAAGGTCATCCGCCTCCTCGAACTCCACCTCAGGATAAGGCATTATTATCATCTGCCCAATCCTGTCACCGGGGTGATAGCCGCCGTCGTTTTGCAGGAACTCTCGGGCATCCGTGATGACGAACTTGGCCGTCACCTCGCCGCGATAGTCGCTGTCAATCACGCCCACGGAGTTGTGGAGCATCAGCGGCTTGTTCGCTATCGAACTTCTCGGGAATATCAGCCCCGCGTGTCCCTCCGGTATCTCGAACGCTATCCCCGTGTGGCACAGGAGTTCCTGCCTCGCCCAGTCTATCGAGGTTTCAGTGCAGTACAGGTCAAAACCCGCGTCTGTCTTGTGCGCCTTCTTCGGCACGACTGCATCCTTGTGCAGTTTCTTTATTCGTACTTTCATTGTCATCTGAGATTAAATTTCTGTATGTATTCATCGGATGCCGCTTTCTCCGGCATATCCATGAGTTCCTGCATGAACTTCTGTGCCTTTTCCGGAGTGTTGCATCTGTCCGCGTACAGCAGAAGCAGACGCAGGAACTCGTTGGCGTCGGAACGACTGCTGTCATAGTCCGACTTGTTCGCCATGCAGTCTATCCGAGCCTTGTCAACATAAAGGTCGAACTTTCTGTGGAAGTCGTTTGCAGCGTTAATTAAAAGGTTATGAGCCTTCTTCACCTCATGTCTCATCTCACCGTGCTCCACCTCCTCGACATGTCTTTCCACTTCTGTCATCAGTATGTCGAGGGTGTCGGTCAGAGCAAAATAAACATTGATTAACAAGTTTGTAAGTGTTGTCATTTCTTGCCGTTTTTATGTTCTTCAAGCGCTACTGACAGGATTGTCATGGGAAGCACTACGAAAAGGAAGAATGCTCCAATCATTATTATGTCGTCCAGTGTCATCAGTCATCAGTTTTCCAGTTTTTCAGATATGCCTCGACATTGGCAATCTCGCCGTCATTGAGATTTCTGTCGGCTGCCTTGTTGATTGCTTTCTGAATCGCGGCATTCGCGTCGAAAGCCTGCACTGTTTCTTCAAAGCACACATCATAATGTACCCTTATCGTATATGTCTTAATCTTCTTCATCGGCTGTTACCTTTCTTTTGCTATTAAACAATTTCATAAGCTGCTCCCTCGTGAAGTCTATGTAGCAGACTCCGAGATGCACGCCGTTTCCGCGCCTGTTATAGCCGGCATCAGCCGGCTGTTGAAAATCGTTCGTCATTCTAATGTTCCCAATATGTGTTTATGCTTGCCTCCGCAGGTATCGGAAGCTTCTTGTAATATTTCGCCGCAGCCTTGGCCATGATGTCCTGCATCACCTTTGCAAAGTCTTCGGCAAGTTCTTTGGGACACTCGCAGTCGCACTCGTCGTGGACAAGAACACAGAACAGAATCGTCCCGAAATACCCGTGCTTCACCACCCACTCGAACAGGTCTGCCGCAGCCTGCTTGAGCACTACTGCGCTGCCTCCCTGTATCGGATAGTTGAGCACGTTCTTCCCGAACCATTCATGTCCCTGTCTCAGATGTCTTATGACCATCTGTGCTATGTCGTCTCCTGTGCCCTTGTGATACAGGTTGTAGTCCTGCATGAAACGCCAGTCCATCCTGTCTTCAACCGCACGCCATTCAGCCCACTGAGGCCAATAGACCCTGTGTCCAGTCGTGCTGTTGATTACGATGTACCCGTTCTTCGCGACGAAGTCAGAGGCTTCCTTCCTGAACTTTGCCATTCCCGGCATGCCCTTGAGAAGATTCTGAACCATCTCCTTCGCTTTGTCTATGGACATGCCGATGTTCGCGGATATGGATGTTCCGTCACTTCCGTAGCCAACAGCGAACTCCGCACTCTTGGCCTTCTGTCTCAAGTCCGGTCTCAGCTTCTTCACGTCATGCACGTCGACGTCCTTCAGTTCTTCCGGAAAGCAAAGCTTGGCATAGAGATTATGGGTGTCTATGCCGTTGGCGAATGCGTCAAGAAGCTTCTTCTCGTTCCAGACATCGGCCTGAACTCTTGACTCTTCCGCGCTGAAGTCGCAGGAAATGAACAGGTTGCCGTCCTCGGCGATGAAGCAGGCACGGCATACCTTGCCGTACTCGCCACGTGCCGGAAGGTTCTGTAAGTTCACGAACTTGACCTTCTCCGGAAGCAGCATCTTCAGACGCGCAAGGTCTGCGTTGTTCCTGTTGCTTCCGGATGACATCCTTCCCGTCACGGTTCCTATCTGCTTGAACTCCGTGTGGAGCCTGCCTGTGTTGGGATTGATGAGGTTGAGATGGCTCTGACCGTATGAGGTGACGTTCTTTTCCGCGCCCTTGTATCCGTAATAGAGTTCAAGGAAGTCGTCGGCGATGCCCTTCTGCGTGCTTATCAGATTCTCAAGGGCGGACTCGCGCTCCTCCTTGGTCTTCTTGTCCCGCGTTGTCGTGTTGAATCCGAGGGCCTGCATCACGGGAATTACCTGACGCGAGCTGCTCCACTGCACAAACACCTCTGGAAGGGCGTTGTCGGAAGGCTCGAAAAGGGACGGTTGCGTTACCGAGGACACGAACTGTCCGTTGAGCTTCGTGTTTGACCTCACGTAGTCATCAAGTTTCTGCCTGTACTCCTCAAGCTCCTTTCTGTCACCCTCCATCTTCGTCTTCCACTGCGCCTCATCGAGCTTCACGCCGCACCATTCGAGATAGGCGATGGCAGGAACGAACCTGTTTTCAACAATGAACGCACGGACGCAGTTCCTGCTCTCTGCAATCGTCATCTGCGACTTCCTGATGTCCTGTAGATACATGACGTCATGAGCCGCATAGACGATTCCCTCCGGAGTGAGACCCTTCAGGGCAATCTCCTCCTGATAGGACTTGTCTATCGAGATTCCGGTGTTGCGCTCAAGCACGTCCCCAAGACTGAACGACACCATTCCCGGTCTGTAGCCGAGATAGAGCGTCTGCTCGCATATCATAGTGTCATAGACCCTCAGCGGTACAATCCTGTGGTTGTACAGAAACTTGAGGTCAAACTTGAGATTGTGCCCTATGAGATAGGAACTTTCAATCACCTCCCTGTAGTCCTCCGGACTTACCGACAGGCAGTCAACTACTATTGCAGTGGTCTCTCCCGTATGGAAGTCCTTGTAGCCGAACTGCATCGACGTGAGACTGTTCACGTGACAGTCAAGTCCCGTGGTCTCGGTGTCGAACTGCACCACGGGCCAGCCCCTGATGAGGTCTATGCTTTCCTGCACGGTCATGTTCCGCACACCGTTGGGAGCGTCAATCCCGCCGCTTACAAGATAAATCATTGCATGTCATCTCCTTTTTCTTAAAATTTAACTTGAAACCGTATTTGCTGAGAAAGTCCGCACCGAGAAGCACTGAAATCATCGGCGTGTTCCCGGAACGGCTTTTCATGAAGTCATTTATGTGGCTTATTTCAACACACAGTCCTGATGCCTCCAGCATGACGCAGGTATCGTCGGAATCGGGAAATGCCATGACTGCCTTTCCGATGTCTGCAATCACATTCTTCGCTGACGGCATTCCGACAATCCTGATGTCGAATCCGACAGACGTCATGATGCAGTCCCTGTGCTGGCGCACAAAACCGGAGTCGAACAGCGTCTGTTCCGACCCCGTATCTACGATGGCATAGGCTTCCGTGCCGTCGTCCAGAAAAAACCGGACAACGGGTATGTCAAGTTCATGTTCAACAAGTTTAATCCTGCGCGTCATCGTATTCCTTTTTAGGAGTTATCTTGACTATTGAACTGAATATCGAGCAGAACAGGTCTGGCGAGACGCCAAAGTGTCTGAGCTTCTCCAGCAGTGTGTCGAGGGAGACGAACATCGTAGGCTTCATGTCCATGAGCTTCGTCAGAAATTCCACACTGAGACTGTAGTCGTCGGCATCGGCGAAACCCGACGGAAATTCCTCTGACATGACGGCATTTACCGCCTTGCTGAAACGGCTCGGCGACCTGCGTATCGTTGCAGCCGCATGGTTGCCCCGTATGATGTGTCTGAACACATTCATAGTTCCCGGGCGGCTTCTCCAGCTGCACTGGTTGATGGTGTTGAGCTGCAAGATGAAGTCGCTGAAGTTGGACGGGCTTGTGGACAGGTTGCAGGCCATGCACAGCAGGTCTGTGTTGAGGCTGTTTCCCGTGCTGAGATTCAGCCTGCTGACATTGATGCATGGCTTTTTCAGGGAGCCGTCAAGAAGACTGCGGTATATGTTTGCAGGGTCCGGAACAAAATACAGATACACGGTTCGGAACAGCAGCATGTCGTCTTCACGGACATTAGGAAATACCTTCTGTGCCTTTTTGAAGATGTCGGCCTCTGTGGAGGCAAACATGACGCGCTGCTGAGGGAACACGGCAATCATATCACACAGGTGACTCCAGACGTAACGCGCAGGGTTTATGACATTGCAGTCTCCGGCGTCCGGCTTGGTCTTCAGCCTGTAATTGTGTCGTATGTCGTCAATCGCAACCGGGCATTCCGGCGACACATAGATTTCCGCTCCGGGTGCCGGCCTGTATTCGGACAGTCCATTTCCGACCCTGAGGTTATGAAACGTGTTGCTGTCAGTCGCGAAACAGTTCTCCAGTCTTGACTTCAGCCTGTTTCCGATGTTCAAGTTATCGAAGTACAGCATATAGTTGTTATATGCCGTACCGTCAAAGATGATGTATGCGTTGTTCATTGTCTTGTTCCGATTATGTTGAGGATGTCGTTCGGGACTTCCGTGCTGATGTAGGACGGGACCTTCGCCTCCGCCTCGCGGTAGTCAAGAATCTCGTCGAGCATGGTCTGCCAGCTCTTGTAAGAATATGTCTTCTCTCCGGACGTGAACGTGAAGCCGTCGGCCTGCGCCTCGCTCGTCTGGTCATAGATATAGGTCACGGGAACCATGTCCGTGCGGCTTATGTCGGTGAACAGGTAGGGAAGGACGGTATAGGACTTCAGCTCCTCGTCATTCGCCATTACCGACTCGATGACGTCGGAATATAGCTTGGCCTGTATGTAGTAGGCGAATCTGATGAAGTTCTCCTTGAAGTTCCACGCCGGGTCTGCGCTCGTCTTGAGGTCAACGGGCTGCACGGTTCTGTCCTCATGGTTTATCTTGAGAAGGTCCGGCATTATCTTAACAGGGACGACACGACCGGAGGGAAGCGTGTAGTCAGTAACAAATTGTGTCTGATACAGGTATTCCACCGTCTCAGTGCTTCTTGTTCCGAACAGTTCCTTCAGATACGGGTCGTTCCGGAATATCATCATCATGTTGAAAGCGTCTGACCAGTCATCACGCGACACGAGCGTCTTTCCGGAGCGCTTCGCCTCGTAGTAGTCGGAGTATTCCGAAAGATGCTTGTACTTAGCGTCATATCCCCACTTGGGGTAGTATTGACAGGCTTCCGCCGCACCCGCTATCTCCGCATTCGCGATGTCTCCGAAGCGTTCCGCGCTGCTCGTCGCCGCAAGACGGTCAAGCACCTTCCTTTCGGCGTCGGGGACGCTGCGCTCGAACACGGCATACTCGGACTTCGTCGCGTCCTTGCCGCGTGTCATCATGCAGTCGAACAGCGAGCCGAATATCATCGACGGCGTGGGTTCTGTCCTCGCGTCGAGTGTGGCAAGCGCTGCAAAGCCGTTCTTCGCGTATTTGGCAATCTTTGAATATGACCATGCGGGATAGTCATGATAGTCTCGCTCGGCCATTCTTAATGACAAGTCTTTTAATGATTTCATAATTTTTGTTGGATATAAAAAGTGAAGAAGAGCTTCCCGGATTGGCAAACATCGTCAGTCATTGACTTTTTTATGGGAAGCCCCTCTTCACTGAAGTTATTTAGTTGTCGCACATAACACATTAGCTTATTGCAAAAGTAACAAATGTGTTTTGAAATGGCAACCATTTTATTTGTTTTTTTCTCTTATTTCCGAGAAAAGCGTCGGGGTCGAAATTCGTGACGGCTTTACTGCGGTGGCACTTCTGCAGAACCGCAGGAGACTGTTTCTTCTTGCCGCATTCATGGATATGTACCCTCCCGCTTCCGGCACTCCGAGATCGTGCATGATGAAACTCTGAAGCATGTCCCAGTCGTCCGGCTGCACTATGTGCTGACTGAGCATGCCAAGCAGCGTGTCGTTGCTGTTGTAGCCTATGCTGTCCAGCACATATCTGAAATATCTGCTTGTTGGCCACTGCATATACGGCTTGTATTCCGAAAGAAACACGCACAGCGTTACAGGGTAGTTTTCCCAGTCACTGCCGGAAATCAGCCTGCCCAGCAGTTCCGCATCGTTTATGTTCTTCCAGACGTCAAGTGTCTCGACGCAGATCTTGCTTGTCGGTATCAGCTGCACCCTGTCCTCCGTGACTACAGGTCTGTTTGAAAACGGCATGTCAAGCAGGGTCTCAAACATCCTGACATAAGGCACGAACTCGCAGAGACATCTATTTCTGAATATGTACTTGACATCATAGTCGAGACTTTTGAGGAAGTTGCATATCATATCGTCAGTGATGAAGTCCGGGATTGAGTCTGACACCCTGTCCCCGGCTCTTGTCACTGTCAGAAACAGCATGGTGTTCCTGCACGACGCCGCCACGTTAAAATGCAGTTTAGGGACATCACTTTCAAAACGCGGTATGACAATGTAGTCCACGCCGTCCGGTTTCATCTTTATGACATAGCCGCTGTTGCGGAGCATGTCACGCGATATGCTGCATTCGGGACACACATGGAGGCTGGTGCCTATGTTCGCGCATGTCTGCCTGTAGTTGAAATAGCTTTGCAGCAAGTCATACTGGCTAACCGAACGGCCTAAGTTCTTCGTGCCGAAAAGGGCGGCTCTGCCCCGTGTCCTGCCGGGGACGAACCTGTGTTGCGTAAGAAGGAATGACGGCTTGCCAGCCGTCGGCCTGCATACCAAAAGACCTGATTCGTACTTTTCGTATTTCCTGTAACAGTAGTCGCTCATGACAATATCCCCGCTATTTCAGGCTCGAAGAGGAGCTTGTTCGTCTGGTTCCTGTGTCCTGAGGTGATGTTCTTCACCATGTGATAGTAGAGGTCGCGGTTGAACAGGAGCTTCCCTCCCTTCTCCTCGTTGCGGATGAAGTCGAGAATCCTGTCCTTCACCTTGGCTATCGGAGTCGTCTCCTTGGAGGCCAGCCAGGCATCGACGAAGTTCACGAACCTGCGTTCAAGGAGGGAGGCTATGTCCGGACGGTACTGTCCGTTGCTGTCGTACAGCGTCTTCTCCATTGTGTCCCGAACCTTGCTCCACTCGCCGAGAAGCATCTCCTTCGGCTGTATGATAACGTGCATCTTGTTCCTGAGAAACGACGTGAACATCTGCGAGAACCTTCCGTTGTCGTCATGGAAGCATCCGGAGGCCACGGTGGTTATGAACGCGAGGTTTTTTGCGTCGTCCCAGTCGTCGAGTCCCGAAATCATGTCGGCGAACATGGTGAACGACCTCGGGTTGCATATCCTGTTACCCTCCTCGTCGTCCCTGAACAGCTCGTCGGAATATGACAGCACGAAGTTTATGCAGCGTCCGTCAACTCCGGCCTTCTCCGCCCATCGCGCCCATGCATCCTGCGACCATGCGACGCTGAAGCTGAGGAATCTCGTCTTCTGCGCCTCGTCAAGCGAGTTCACGTTGCTGTTCCCGTCGTCCGGATTGTTCGTCAGACATATCGTCGTCTTCTTCGGAAGCGACCATGACGTATACTTCTGAGTGAGTATGAGTTCCATACAGCTTTGCAGTAATTGTGGGTTTGCACGCACATAATCGTCAAGTACGCAGAGAGTTCCATTCTCGTTGTATTCCGGAACCCACGCGGGCTTTGCATATCCCATTCGTGTCTTGCCTGTCTGCCTCACGGCAATGTCCCTGTTCTGCGAGCCGAGCTGGTTGGCGTTGAGCCATGTCGTGCCGGGCAGCACCTGCATCTTCGGACTGCCGTCCGCGTCCTTTACGCGCCTTGCAAGCTGGCACTCGTATTCGACCTGCGGCATTCCGAGGATGTCGCCGGTCTCCTCCAGCTCATGCATGCTGACCTTGCAGAAGGTCATCCCGCGCTCTTCCGCCACCTGCTTCAGCACGGAGGTCTTTCCGATGCCAGCCGAAGCCTCAAGCGCAATCGCGATTGGCGTCTTCCCGGCTTCCTGCAGCCGGATGTTGTTGTCGATGGTGTAGTTGAGGAGGTTCTTGACCTCGCTCATTGAAATTGTTGCTGTCATGATTCGATGTAGTTGAAATATTATGCTTTCTGTTTCGGAATGAACGCCACGGATGCGCCGTTCATCCTGTACCTGCCCCTGTCTGTCTGGTCACCATGCGAGGAGACCACCCACAGGGTGTCCTTGGGAGTGTTCCCGGGTATCGGGGCATACCCGTCCGTGAAATACACGAGGGCGTCGAACTCCCTCCTGTGTCCGATGAAATAGTCAATCACGGGGGCGAAACTCGTGCCCCCGCCGCCGTGAAGCTCGCCGTTCGGCTTTCCACGATACTCGTACTCGTGCTGAATCCTCGCGTCACATTCGATGACCCGGAAGTCCGCAGCTGAGGTGAGCGTGTCAATCTGCGCGAAGAACTCGTTGTACTCCCTCATAGACACCGAGCCGGAAGTGTCTATGGCCACAAGTATGCGAGACTTCCTGAGCCTCCTTGTGCCCGATGTGCCGGCGAATCTTCGTGATGGTCTCTTCATGGTCCGCCTCGTCATTTCCGAGAACGCGTTGCCGAGATACCTGCGGCAGTACCTCTTCCAGTCCGCCACCGGCTTCACGCGCTTCCGTTCCCGTATGAGGTTTATCTTTCCGATAAGTTCACCAGGGATTTCTCCGCGTCCGCCCTTCTCGACCTCGTCGGCTGCGAACACGAGCATGTCCTCTATCTGCTGCGTCAGCGAGACATTGTCGGAGTCGCTGTCGCCTGCGGGCCAGATGCTGTGGTCGTCAAGGCACTCCGGAAGCTTGTCTTCCGTATATATCGACGAACCTTCGCCGCTGTCGTCATCGTATTCTCCGTCATGCGCCTGCAAGTCGGTGTCCGGCTTCTCGATGTCCTTGCTGTCTTTGTCTTTTCGCTTTCTGTCCTCCTCATCCTTCTGAAGAAGACGGCGGAAGTATTCGCGTGTGCCAAGCTTGTTTTCCCAGCCGTAGGCGGAGGCAAGCACAGGATGAAGAGTTGACAGCTTTGTGGTGTCAAGATAGCCGTTGATCTCCATGTCGGCGGCGATGTTTTGCAGCTGAGCAACTCTGGATGAAGCCGGTTCCGTGTCGAACAGCGTGAAGTGGTTGAACGCGAGGTGCAGCACCTCGTGCTTGAGCAGCTCCAGCACCGCCTCGGTAGGAAGCGGCTCTATGAAGTCCGGATTATACACCAGACGGAACACGTTTCCGGAACGAGTCACGCCGAGCGTCGGGAACTTCCTTGACGGAAACCTCTCCATCGACGACAGGAGTATTCCGTAGTACGGCTCCCTCATCGCGAACAGCATGCATGTCTTTTCAAAGTCCATAATTCTCTGAGTTTTTTCTTTCCATATTTCCTTACAAGGTCGCTCGGGTCCTTGCATCCAAGTTCCGACGGGATGCAGATGTTCCTGAGCCTCGGGTACAGTCCGACGAGTTTCATCGCGTTGTCCTGCCCCGGATTGTCAGCAGCGTGGCTGAAGTCGTTGTCGTACCAGAGGTACACCTCCCGGAATCTGCCGAGTATCTGACTCATGACCTGCGGCTTCGGGAGATAGCCCTCGCCCTGCATGGACATCGCCGGAATCCCGAGATTGTACCACAGGCACATGGCGTCCTTCCTCGACGAGGTTATTATGACGGCCCTGTCCGACTTGGTCTCCGCAAACGCGAAGGCCTGTCTCCACAGGTCCCACACCGAGGCGTCGTGCTTCGACAGCCATTTCATCGTGGTCGAGTACGGCTGGTACAGCTTTATGCTCTCCTTTCCGTCCTTCCACTCGAAGTATGCGTAGGCGTACTTGTCAAGCGGCACGGTTACAGTCCGTCTGCGTCCGTCCACCTCGCGGGTGAAGAACGCGTGCGACACCGGATGTACGCAGCACCACTCGGCGAACCTTCGTGATATTCCGTATGACTTCCAGTATTCAACGTCCCAGCTTTTCCACGGACGCGTCCTCACGCTTATTTCCGAACCGCCGGTAAGGTGTATCTTTCCCCTGTATTTCCGTATGAGTCCTGCCTTCGGAAACGGGTTTTCGGTGTCGAGCCTTATCTTCAGCAGGGCCTCCGTGTAGGTGACGTGCCACAGCTTTGCAAGCAGTGACACGGCGCTTCCGCTCTCGCCGGTGCCGAAGTCCTTCCAGAAGACGACTCCGCCCCTCTCCTGCATCGAGAAAGAGGGGCGTTCGTCATCCTCGCGGAGCGGTGACTGGCACTTGCACGGAAGGCTGTCGATTCCGATGTAGCGCTTGACTATGTCCCTGTCGGAGAGGGGTATGTCATCACGCGTGACGGAGATGCAGCTCTTCTTGGTCGCCGCTATCATGGCTAATCGAACGGAAGATCGTCATCGTCGTCGGCAATGTAGTTCCCCTCATCGTCGAACATCGTCTTCGGTTGGGACACCTCCGTCGCCGTCTCCTTGTACTCCCTGACAGGAAGGGCGCTGTAGGTATATTCACCTCTGATGGTCTTTCCGGCGGCGCGGCGTTCCTCGACGGAAGCGTTGAACTTGTCGATTAGCGTCCTCGCCCTCGTGTACTCACCGGTATTCCTGTCCACCGGCATTCCGTTTCCGATATATCCGGAGTTGAGGAACGACTGATAGATCCTGTTGTCGTCGGTGGACATGACCCCGAGCACGACCTTCACCCTGTTGTCGGGCTGGAGCGCGAGATACTCGGCAATCTCAGACACGTCGCCGTCGCATACCTTCCCCCAGTCGTCCATCGTGAGCCGTCCCGGATTCTTGGACGGAACCCAGCCGTTCCTCGCCCTGTCGAATATCTGGAACGGCGTGATGTTGAGATACTTGAACAGAAATCCCACAAGCTCCTCCTCGCCCACGTGGCACGCCTTGTACGGGGTGCTGATGTTCGCGGGCTGTCCGTTCCTGTAGATCGGAACCTTTCCGGCCTTGAACTCGTCCCTCGTCACCCATGCGGTTCTGCCGTAGCAGTCGATTACCTTGCACTTGTCCCCGGCTGCGTTTGTCTGCACCCCCTTCTGGCACCAGAAGTCGAGCGGCACGACCGGCTTCTCCTCAAGGTCCTGAATCTGCACGAGCAGTCTCACCCTCGTGGACTGCGTCTCGCGCCCGTCCGGAAGCGTCTTCGTGAGGATGTAGTTCGGCTCCTCCGCATCTTCCGGAATGCTCCATCCGAACTTGCGGAGCTTCGCGTTGTCTGGATTGACCGCCAGCACGTTGACCGACGCCACTCCGACGTACTTTCTGATGTCCATGAACTCGCCGCTTGCGGCTTCCTTGCTTGCATTTACGTTTTCAATCATAGCTGTAAAAATTTAAGATGTTTGTAATTATCTCTGTCCTTGTTTTTCATCGTCCGTCAGCAGGTCGGGACTGGTGAACGGAGGCATCATCATGCTGTGACACTCATGCTCGTCGCCTTTCCACCGTTCCTGCCACAGGTCGTTGCTGTTTTCCCCGTCGCCGTCAAGTATGACGAGCACGTCCGGATGTCTCGCCGCCGTCTTGCCAATCCAGTCGGAAAGGTGATACCACTTCATGTTCATGACCTCCCCGTCAACAAGCTGCTGAAGTTCCGGCTCGTCCGGATGCTCATTGACCAAGTCGTCGCAGAACGCCCTTATCTCCTCGTCATCACCGATGCACGAGAGACTGTAGTCTGTATAGTAGCCCATCAGTTCCACTCCTCCGGCTCAGCTGGCCACTCGTCGTCATCCTCCTCCGAGGACTGCTGCTCCTCGGACTCTCCCCAGCCGGTCTCCGGAGATTCCGCCTGTTCGTGCATGGCTGTCTGCCCGGCGTGCTCCTCGGAAGGCGTGTCCTCAGGCTCGTTGTTCTCCGGAAATATCGTGTCGGTAACCTGCTCCTCTGCGGTTTCTGCCGTCCCCGGTTCGTCTGCCGGTTCCTCGGTGATGCCCACCATGGCCTTGTATGCGGAAATCTGCCCCTCCTGCATCTTCAGCAGCTTCTCAAGATCCGCCTTCTCCTTCTCGGCGAGCACCCTGTACTTGGCGTCCACCTTCTCGATTTCCTGCCTCGTGAGTTCCATCGCCTTCGTGGAGGAGGCGATGATTGTGTTGATTTCCTTGATGAGTTTCTTGTTGTCAGTAATCATAATGTTGGTTGTAATAATTAAGTGAAACGATTATAAGTTGTAATGTGATATGTAAGTCTCGGGTATGTTGTCAGTTACGCCCCGCAGGAAGCTGTCGTCCTTGGTGCCGTCAAACACGGGAATCCATATTACCGGATTTCTGCTCCTCATGATGCGTCCGATGCTCTGGACGGTGATTCTCTCGGTTCCTCCGAGCTGGGCTATCACGCCGTGCTCGATGTCAGTGAGGTTCTGTCCCTCGATGAGCTTCCCGACGACAAAGAGAGAGTTTATCTCCTTTTCATTGAACTTCTCAAGAAGCTTCGCCGATGCCGGGGTCTTGGACGTAAAAGTCCGTTCCTTGCAGAGCGACTCCGCCTGCCTTATGGAGGCGCAGAAGCACAGGAATCTCCTGTTCTTTCCCTGAAGGCCGTTGCAGATGTAGCGTACGGCGTCCTCCTTGACCTCGCCGAGAAAGCGCTTCCTCGCGATTCCCGCGCTGAGCATCCTCTGCTTGTTCGCCTTCGTCTGGCTTTCGAGAAACGCGGCCTTCGCCGCCTCGACCCTCCCCTCAAGGATGTCGTACATGCCCTTTGCGGAGATCTGCATTCCCCTGTGCCAGTACCTGCGGCGTACCCTGTCAATGCGGATGTGGCAGACGTTCACTCTCGGCATCGGGAGAAACCCATTCCGTATGGCGTGCTCAAGCGTGATGACAGACTTACGGAAATGCCCGTAGGCGCTTTCGAGCGCGGACTGCTCGTCGTCCGTCATCACAGCTCCGAGCGCGAGCACGTGCTCTCCGGACACCGTCCGGCATATCTCCCTGCGTATGTCCGTGTCCACGTGCGGCGCCTCGTCGAACACGAGAAGACCCCATGAGGTGTTCGCGTATTTCCTGAACGAGGCGTAGCACGCGATCTCGACCCCGAAGGGACTGACGCCGAACTTCTCGAACTCCGCCGTCCAGTTGGCGATGTTGTTCTGCTCCGGGACGAGGATGAGACATGTGGTGCCGGGATTGTTCCTCAGGAAGTTCAGCGCAACCTGACTCTTCCCGACCCCGGTCGCCCACTGGCACATCACCCTCCGGTCGCGTTCAAGCACGCGAGCAACGCTATTCTGAAGCTCCTGCCTTGTCATCGTCGATGAATATCTGTGACAGGTCCATCTTCAGGTTGTCGTTCTCGTCGGACTCGCCGATCACGAACTGTTTTCCCCGCAGGTGAGCCGGTCGTGCCTCACGCAATGTCCCGTCGCCCCCGGCGAACGAGACTATGGTCTTGTTCTTCTCCCGATAGATGAACCCCACCGCGTCAGCCTCCCCGCAGATGATGTCCGCGAGCTTGCCCGCGAGGTCCACCGTATATTCCGTGGATTCCTGATTGTTGAGGTTAATCTGCCTGTCCTTCACGTGACACACGAGAATGAGTGTCTCGCACATCGGTGGCATGAACATGTGTATGACCTCCTTCAGCGCATTGCGGAGATAGAGGTAGCCGCTTCCGTTCGGAAGTTGGCGGACGTCCGCCTTGGGGTCCGGAACCGGCTTCCCGTCAACGAGCAGCAGGTTCCCGTTCGCGTCACGCTTCAGCCCCCACTTTGCGCCCATCTGGGTGTTCCTGTAGAGCTGGGCGGCATAGGACAGGCACATCTCCTCAAGCCTCGTGGCGTTGTCGATGGTGATGAACCTGTACGGGAGCTTGCCGATCTCCTTTATCTTCCTCTGCACCGCAGCCCGTATCGCAAACATGTCGCTCACGCTCCTCGCGCTGACAGCCATGACGCTGAGCGCACGGTAGCCGTCCTCAAGGTCGATGATGAGGTTGCTGTCGAGAGACGCGACAGCCGAGCTCTTTCCTGACTTCGGTCTTCCGAAGAGCACGAGCAGCCTCGGATTGTAGTTCTGCGCCTTCTGTCTTTTTGTCGGTAATGTAATTTCTTTTGCCATACTTTATTTGTTTAGAATCTTGTTGATCAATACGAGCAGCATCAGTGCACTGCCTTTTCTCTGCTGACGGTAGGACTTGATGTCCTTCGCCCTCTGGTAGTACCTTGCAACGCCGTTGATGTCGTCCGGTCTGGGAAGCTCCTCGAAGTCGCACACCGCACCGTCGAAGAACAGGGGGCACACGCCTCCCATCTCGCCGTTGCGGTTCGCGATGACATAGAGGAACCTTCCATAGTTGCGCAGTCCCTGTCCCGTCTCGTCCTGTATCTTATATCCGAGCCATGTCGGAAGACCGAACTTCGACGGGTCGAAGAGACCGAGGACAAGGTCCGCATCCCGAGCCGTGTATTTCGAATCACCCAAGGACGCAGCGGTCGGGACCATCTTCTTCTGCTTTATGGCCTCAAGACCCTCGGCATCGGAAGCCTGCTGTTGGATGGCTATGCAGGTATAGTTGTATCTGTTTCGGAGATATTTCACGAAATACTCGCTCATCTTGTCCACCGCGTCCTTTGTCCGGAACCCCTGCTCCTTATCTACTACATTTGTGTTATCTGCAAGGCTTTTTATCCTTACATTCTTATGGTTTCCCATAAGTTCGGCATACATCTTCATCCAATATGGATGTGGAACACTCGTGGAGTAATTATATTTATTCATACTCTATGCTCTACACTTCCTCGCAGCCTTTCGCAATCTGTGAGGTTAGCTCGGTGTTGACGTGTTTACAATAAGTAAGCAATGACATGTTGTCTGTAAAAATCTTATGCTTTCTCTCAAGATAAATAGTGGCATCATCATAGAGATAATGATAGAACCTTTCGAGTGCGCACTTACGACGAATAAATAATCTGAACATATTCATTGTGGCAATGCTGGCATAGGTGCTGAAGATATATTCTTTACCTGTTCTATTTTCAATATTGATAGCGCAGTCTATACCTTTTGTAAGAAATATCTGCTGAAACTGCCGTAAAATATTTGATGTAGAAGAACATATATAGCATTTAAGCAGTTTAGGATTTGTACTGTTGCATACAAATACAGTCCCATCTCCATCAAAATATCCGCGGATAAAATGTCTTATCAAATCTGAATTTAGATTTGGTAAACTCTTTTCACGATATGACTTATGTTCAATAATGCCTAATTTTCGCAAATTGTTACAGATGACAGTCGAAGAAATGACAAAAGAATAATATTGAGAATTACTCTGAAGTTTTATCTCATCTGAAAAACAGTTCTTCATTCGTTTCAGAGTCTCCAAGTCAGATGTCTTAACTTTGAGACCAACTTGTGCTCCAGTATTATAACCGTCAGCCATAAGAAAACCGAGAGTATATGCCTGTGCTTCTGTTGTTACAGTAATAGCATCCCAGTTATATTTGATGCATCCTGTCCGGGACAACATTTTCTGAACACCTCTTCCCTTCAGTTTGATTCCATGTCTCTGAAGTTGATATGCAGCATCTGTATGATACTTCTCACTCAAGTCCTTTATGGAAATATTCGTATTGAGATATTCAGTCGCCAGCATCTCACGAAATTCTTCACTTCTTGGTCTGTTATACTTTGTCATTTTATTGTAAATTTAGCTTTCACCGATTTTGCTCCATAATAATACTGCATATTACTATGCAGCACGCCCAGTATTTAAGCCGATATGGTCGATGACGACAATCTTATAGTGATTGGGGTCGTCCTGCACATAGGAGTCGAACACCTCGACATCCTTTCCGGCAAGGCCGTTGGACTTCATCTTATGCGTGGTGTACTTGCCGACGGACTTCGCGTACCTCTCGCAGACTCTAAGTATTCCCGTCGGGTTGGTGTCCTCGGTCTCGAACTGCACGCACTTCTCGAAGAATCGTATGCGTTCCTGATACCTCCCGCTCCTGAGCTTCTCCAGCGCCTCCTCCGGCACGGGATAGTCACAGGACGTGGAGCGCAGGTCGGACGGGGACAGCCGGATTCCGTCGAGGGAATAAAGCAGGTGCGAGAGGTACCTCTCTATCACCTTCTGCACGGCCTCCTCAAGGGCGAAGTAGATGATGTGGACGGAGCACTTCTCCGGATGCTCGAACGCGTAGTCCAACACGCTGAACACATAGACATAGTTCGTTATGTTCGTCTTCCCGACCTTTGCATTCGCGGTCACGACGATATACTGTCCCTGTTCTATGCCCGGAAGCTCGTTCCTGAAGCGGTCAAACGGGAGTGGTATGCAGTTGGTTCCGCCATGAAGCACGTTGTTCCTGCGTTCTTCAAGATTGTCGAGGATGCCGGCCACCGTGCTGATGTCGTTTACCACCGAAGCATATCCCTCGAACTCCTCGTTGGAAAGCCCGAGAGTCGTGTTTGCCCCCTCTATCATACGACCTCTCCGAACTCGTTGAGCGCCATCTCGTTCTCGTCGACATCGGGAACGCTGATGTCGTCCGACGTGAGATAGTCGGCGAACACGGACTTGTAGGTATAGACTATCCGCCCGTCCTTCCCGACGATCTTCTCCTGCCTGAAGATGAAGTACTTCAGCAGCATCATGTACTTGCAGCTTCTGTCGAACTGCGCGAGATACCTGCGCCCGGCACGGAGGCACTGCTCCACGGTATAGCCGTCTCCGAGGCTACAGTACTTCCAGATGAACTCCAGCCGTTTTCTGATGTTCGGGACGGAGTCCCTCCACGGCCACTTGCCGTCCTTCTCGCCCGAGGGCCACAGCTTTCGGAGCCCCACGGCGACCGCGTCGAAGAACGCCATCCCCCCGTCCGGCTCCTTAGCCGCCTCAAGCGCGTCGGTGAACCCCCTGATGTAGGCGCACCGCTCGGAGGTTCCGTCTGCATAGACAGTCGCGGCCCTCCTGATGATTTCCTGTCTTGTCACTTTCATTGCATGAAATTTTTTCGAGATTCAAAGATATGAAGCACAAACGAGAAAACAAAACAGTTTCCCGTCTGCGCCTCATCTTTTTTACATCAGAGACACTGCGCAATCCGATACGAATACCCGCTGTCGAGGTCCTCGTTCCTGTTCATTATCCCGGCATAAGCCTCCGCGTCTTCTCGGCTGTCGCTGGTGAACACCGTCGTGGACAGCAGCGGATTCCTCTCATAGCATTTGATTACGATAAATTTCTTCATAATTGATTGATTCTTATTATTATACTTGTGTTTCTGTAGTTTCTTCCGAGCCGCGAGCAGATGTCGCGGGACACGGGCTTCCGGAGATACCTGCGGTAAATCTTTCCCGTGTCGGTCATCCGGAGGACATAGCATGAACCTGAGCGGCTGACGAAGATGTCCCTGCGGACTCCGTCGGAATCCTCCCAGAGAAATCCTGTCCTCTCTCCGGAGATGGAATATCCCCTTGCATCAGAATAGACCCGTCCGTCGAAGGTGTACGACACGGGCATGACGGAAATGACCGGAGCCCTTTCGGCTTCGGTCATTCTCTTGATCTCAGCGAGCGTCAGCATATCGGATAGGATTTCTTGTCGTCGGGAAGAAGGGTAGTGCCTATGCACTGCCGGTCAAGCGGAAGGACTATGTCGTAGGACTTGTCCTTGAGCGTGCTGTCGATGACGTTGAACTTCTTCCCATCATCGGAGACGGATCGGAAGAAGCCCTGCTTCCACCGTGATATGCCTCCGTCCGTGACATTCGCGCACATTACTGGCACTCCGATTGAAGATTCGTCAGAAAGGATTGTGTAAGTGTGCGTGTCGTAGATGACGGATGCGTTTCCGTCTTCAGAAAGAGTTACGTTGTTGAAGAACTTCGCTGTTGTCTTCAGCGCATCCTCCGCATAGACTTTGCCTACACGGATTTTGATTTTCTTTTCCACGATTGTGTGCATCTGTGATAATGGTTTAATTTGTTTGTACTGCCTGTAGAAACAGGTCTATGTCGGTGACGCGAAGCCCCGTGATTCCGGCGAGGAAGTCGGCAGTCACGAGGCTCCTGTATGTACCTTTTCTTATAAGTCTGGCGATGATGCGTCTCATATCAGCACCCCCGCCTTCCCGCTCAGAAGTCCTGCGGCAATTCGTTTTGACAAAATGTTGTCATTTTTATTCGTTGACAGGGACAGCATCTGGGCGCGGTACCTCATGTACTTGTCTCTGCGCCGTCTGTAATATGCCCTGTGAAACGGCATCTCGATTCCGGTCGTGCAGTAGAGCGCGTGCTCCGTGCGGAACAGCGCGTTCAGGATTGTCTTTAATGCTTTCATATCGTTATTTCTTGCCTGAGTTTACATATGTCTCAATGGTGTATGCCAGTTCGAGCAGCGTCTGTATGAAGAGGACGTCGTCGCTATACCTCAGACTTTCCCAGCGTGAACTGCCAAGCCCGGGTCTGTTAAGCATAATTTCGACGGCCCCGCTCTCGACGCGGACCGCGAGTATCGGATATTCGGTATAGGTCGGATTTCCGTACGCGTCCTCCATGTTGTTATAGCACATAGCATACATGATGTCCTCCTCCGACACTGTGCTCAGAAATCCCGTGTCCGGGTTCTGATGCTCCTCAATGTAGCTTCTGACCTGCCGGTACAGCAGGTCGAAGTCAGGTAAGGTTATCTTTTCCATATTTTTTTTGATTATTTGGTTTCTGAAAAAAAAAAAAGATGACATTTGCTTCGGCCAAGAAGCGAACGCAAGCAAGTTGTGACAGAAAGTCACGGACATGGCCTACTGGTCTCCGGAGCCGCGAAGAGGCCGTCATCATTCCGGAGTAACCCCATGGATTTCTCCACGAGGTCTTATTCTAATATGCGATGTGCATCTCACCCTTGCGTCTGTCAAGCCATGTGACGCTGTTGTCGTGGGTGAGCCTGTTCTCACACGTAAAGTCCATGAAATTGAACACGTTGTCGAACACTCTTGTGTTTTTATAGCCTTTCGTGTGCATGATGTCCGTAAACTCCTCAAGAGTCTCGGCACTGCAAGCGCATTTCACAATCATAGTTTTACAACACATTTTCTTGTGGTGAATCCCTTTATGTCAGCCTTCTGGCTGTCATCGAGAGCCTCCATTGCCGAGTCGAGGTCTCTGGCAACCACGAGGACTTTCCTGTGGTTGAAGAATCTGAAAGTGAATATCATAAGTCCATGTCGTTTTCAATCTGAGCGAGTCCTCCGGTCGCCGTGTCGTAATAGACTATGCCAAGGCCGCCAGCTGACGGACTTCCTCCTGATATGCACAGTGTGACGGCTCCATATTCCGTAAGCCAATGAGCTATCCAATTAACCTTATGCTGCCACACTCCGTAGATTTCCGAGCCGCAGCCGTCGCCGTAGGGACTCTCAAAGTCCCTCTTCAGAACTGCCGGCTCGCCATATTTCGCGGAATACCTGTCTAATATGTTTTAATTGTTGAACTTCAGTTAAAAAGACCACGGACTTCACAGCCGGCGGTCTCGTGATTTATCCACATATAGCGTAAAAACGGGAAGAATCCCGTATCTTTCCGAAAAGGCGGAGCACCTCACGGCGGCCCACCTGCTGTTGTGTGTTGTTGCAAGAACGGACATCGGTTTCGTCCATAAGGACTACTTATAGTCACACCACGCAAAGGTTGTCCGTATGTGACCAAGGAAAAGGCTTATGCCTTTTCCCCAACCCAGCCGGAACTGAGCCACCCCACGTATGTAAATAGGCTAAACCAGTCCGGCGTACAGTCGAAGACGGAGACCCATTCTCCGTCTATGTGCAGAAGTAGGTCCAGCTCGCCTTCTTCTTCTGCAGTGCAGATGGCATCTACCGGATAGCAGATGCCTTCTCTTACAGCTGTGAGCTGCACCGGGAAGGTGCAGCTTAGCTGTGTAAGGTCATACTTTCTCTGCAACTCCGCCACGAGCTCTATGACGGAGGTTCTGAGGCCGCCAACGGCATCGTTAAATGCCTGGGCAGCCCCAACAAATTTTTCTAAATTTGTCATAATCGCTTTTTATTTGTTTTCGACCGGAGATCTCATCTCCACGCACTGTGCCTGACGACTTTTTATACTCGCACAGTCGAGTCACCCCTTGTATTTTCCCGAGAGAAATATTATATTATTATAATATTTATCTCCCTTTAAAAAGAAATAAAAATAACCGTATAAGGAGGGGTGCAGGGGAACCACCGGAAATCAAATCCCCCGGAAATCTCAAAAATCCGGGGAATTTAATTCCTACAGGAAAAAGGAGGAAAGGCTGAACCAGACCGAAAATGGGACAGCCCAACCCTCGAAAAAAAGAAAACCCCGGCAGCCGAGGCAGCCGAGGAGAAGACCAGGAAACTACCTCTCCTGGTCTTTAAGAAAAGCCCGAAAGGCTTTTAGGTCCGCTTTCTTCACGGGATAGAGAAATCCCATGAAGCAGACGAGAACAAGCCTATCCTCGGACTTTTTAGAATTAGAATCTGATTTCTCCATGGCAGAATCAAAGATGCTAAAAATCAACGAGTAAAGAGACTCACGCACGCATACGCACACGCATACACACGCGAGGGAAAGCCCGAACCGAAAAAAGAAACTCCCCGAAACGAGCGGTGGCCGGTAAGCAAAAGTTAAATGCGCCGGGCGCTCCGCTGCGGGACTTTCGGAAAGGGCATAGAAATGGCACTCTCAGCCGTTTTCTCCCTCCGGACGATAACTTGTATGTCCGGGAAAAGATAACGGCTCAGAGGGGCATTTCTGAGAGAATCTGATTTCCAGCCCGAAAATCAAGGGTGAAATCCGGGCTGGAAACAGGAACCGGCAGCCGAATCCAAGGACTCAGAGACAGGCAAATTCGGGGTAAAGTCCATAAGAAAAACTTATGGATAACCCCGGGTTTTCGCAGTCAGTTGGGTCGGATTCGGCTGCCAGTTGGGTCAGACAGTCACAAAAGAAAAGCCCCCCGAAGGGGGCTAAGGACTAAGCGCGGAACTCGCGCTTAGCCCCGTGGCACAGCAGGTGCTTCGGAGCACCTGCTGTGATTTCTCCCGTTTCAGGGTCGGCGAAGAAGCCGACCCTGAATTCGAAATTTTCGAGGGCCTCGCCCACATGAGCGAGGTCCTCCTTTGTGGCCTCATTGCGAGGCCACAGGTCGCACTCTATGATGCGACCATCTTCGGGCATCGTAGCCCGAATATGGACGAGGATTACGTCCTCGTCCACAACCTTCACCACACGGGTGGTGAAGGTCACCTTTTCCGCGCCGCTGGCGCGGAAATAAAGAGCGGCGTCATAGTCCTGATACCGCTCGTTCTCCTTGAACTGGATTGTCATAACTGAATTTTAAAATTTGACCCGGGGGGCACCTCCCCCCGCGTATATGTGGAGGGTGGGGGTGGGGAGGTGTACCTCCCGCACGTACAATCATGGGGGCGGCATTTCAAATACTGGTATGCTGCCTCTCGCACAGACAGATATGCCGGGGGGCATTGCAAAAGGTATATGCAGAGCAGGGGTATATTTCTGCGGAAGTGTTATATTTGCGTTGGCAAACAAAAGGTGGTGGTTATGATGCTTGGACAGTTTGAGTACAGATACAGGGATGTGAAACCTGGGGAGGCGGTATGGAATCAGCTGCCGGATATGGGCGTGTGGAAGTCGCTTCGCCTGAAGGGGCGTGTGGATTCATATGTGGACAGGAACGTGAGTCGGCGTCTGATGCGTGAGCACCGGTCTCTTATGGCGGATCTTCAGCTTGCCAGGAGCTTCGGGATGTATCGGCGTGCGGACGAGTTATCGAGGCGCGTCAGAGAACTGTCGGACGGTTATCTCCGGTTCAGTGCCGCGGAGTTCTTTACGGAGCACTGCGGTTGGGCTTGGGGTGGGGCTTCTCTGGAATGGCGCGACGTCTCCTACGTGTCCGGTGATTATGTTCTGCATGGTGACTATGCTCCTGCGGATGTCCCTGTCGTGTGTACGGTGCATGTCCCTGTCGCCGTGATGGACGTGTATAGGTGCGGTAACAGGATTTGTATTCCGGTGGTGGGTGCGGCTGTGGAGAGCCTTGGCGACTGTGCGCCACTTCCCGAAGCGGTCCCGGATGTGCTTTTGTTTCCTGTCCTGAGGGGCAGCGTTCTGACTTACGTCCTTTTTTCCGGTTACACGGAATGCGGAAGGGGAATTCTCCTTGGGGATGGAGATGCAGGTTTGCTGGCTGCCGCGGCAAAGAATACCGAACGGTATCTTACGGGCGAGCTGTACCGTGCCGCCGAGGAGTCTTCTCGGCGTGCGTGGCTGCTGGACCTTGAGAGGGCAGCGGCTGACCGTCAGAGGCGGATGTGGCGTGACAGCATTCCGGAAAAGACGGACTGGGACAATGAGGCGGAGACGCTGGAGGCGATGGGCTATGACTCTGATGTGTATGTTCATGACAGGGACTCTTGGATGTACTGGTAAGTGAAATGGTAACAAAATGTAACCGCTTCGCCTGTGCCGGCTCCGGATGTATGGTAATCTATGGGTGTTATGTGGCAATTTTTTGTATCTTTGCGAAAAACTGAATTATGCTTGCTTGTGCCTGCCTTGTTCCGACTTCTGATGTGATGCCGGTGTCTGTTTCTGATGGTTATAGAGACTATCTTCTGTCTGAAATTCTGAGTGCCCGTTCCGGTTATGTCGGGAATATCTTTTTCAGTTCCGAGTGTGTGCCGGTCGGCTCCGACTTGTGCAGGATTGATGCCATGGTTGGTGTGTCTGACGGCGAGCCTCACTGTGACAGGTGCGTCATTATACCGGGCACATGCCTTGCAGGCTCTGTTTGTGTGGACGGTCTGTGTGCTCACGACGTGCTGCTCAGGTACTACTATGCCGGAGATGCAATAGTGAAGATTGAGTGGGTTGAGGCCTATGACCGTGACGGCTCGGTTGTTCTGTCGTTGCAATGATAGTATTTATAAAGTCAAAGTAATTCAGTTAGTCCGGTCAGGCGTTCCGCTATTTTGTATAATATTGCGGAAAAAATTGTTTGTATGCCTGACAAGGATTATAAGAGGAGGGTAATAGAGTGGGTCGTAAATCATCCTGGCGGATTGTGGCAGGACAACGCGGGTGCCGCAGCTGCCCGCAAGTGGCTTCGTGCGAATGCGCCTGATGATTTCAGATCGCTGTACTACAACGAGAGCGATGGTGTGAGGAATTCAATAGACAGAAGATTTCTTCCTGACGGCGTGGAGTCGGAGCGGTTCCGGCAGGACGTGAGCGACGCTATAGACGATTTTGGTGGGGGCATGTATGATGTAGTTGATACGGTCACTGCGTTCATGCCTGGTCCTGCGGGTGCGGTGAACTGGGTAGGTCACATGGGCGCTGACGCAATGGCCGGAAATTGGGGCAAGGTCGGAACTGACCTGTCAATGGCCGCTCTGATGGGTCTTGGCATACGCGGTGTCGGGAAACTGGCTGACGGTGTCCGTAGTCTGCGGAACATGGGAAAAATACGGTTTGAACTTCCGTATGAGTCAGCACCTGGACATTCCGGGGCTGCCGGCGGGACATCGCACATGCCGAAGGTGTCCGTTGCTCAGTCGTCTCTGAGGACTCCGGACTATGGAGGCATACGCTTCATCAGGAACATCGACGGTCTTCCATACGGGGCACTCGACGACGGTATAACGCTTGCACCTCAGACAAACATCTTCGGCAACTTCACTACGGATGTGCCTTTCCGTCTGCATCCTGACTACGGCAGTATGCCCGGCGGGGAGATTCTACTCGTTGATCCGGAGGGTCTTCGTGGCAGGACGCCGTGGAGCATCGAACCTATGGACACATTCTTCCGTTCTGAGGAACTTACTGGGATAGATCCAAAGTACATAACCATCATCTCCGGCGATGAGTCTATACTATCTGGGGCAGAAAAGCTCGGTATGAAGACATACACGAATCAGAACCTGATTGACGAGTACAGAAAGGTCACTGACTATATCGATTCTAACCTCAGGCATCCTGCATCAGCAGCAGGGCGCATAAACCTCGGCAAGACCTATGTCGGGTGGCAAGGGACGGGCTTGGATGTGACAAACGGCTATAGGCGGCAGGTTGAGGCCGCGTTGTCGGAGATGGGAAGACCGACGGCGCACGACTATGGCGTCCTTGAATCAGCGACCGGGTTGCCGAGCAAGACCTCAGGCGATGTTGGGCGGTGGCTTGGCGAGCTTGATGACGCGATGTCAACTATGGAGCAGCGTCTTCCTACGGCGAGGACTATGGAGACCTGGATGGAATATCCTGGAGGAAATCGTGTCGGCTTTGTCCCGTTCCGGAAGCAGATGCCGTACTTGAAGGCTCAGCTTCCGTTTTACGAGAACGTGTTTTATGACCCGTTTCCCACTGTGGAATCTGACTATCTCAGATTTGTGGGTGGCACAGGGCATCAGCAGAAAAGCCCGAAATTCGAACAGCCTCTGGAATATATGTTCAACAGATATATTCAATCAAAGCCGCTTGCCGAGGGCGGTTATCTGAATGTAAATACTGCTATTACCAAAGAAAAGAATATGAAGAGTATGAATGATGCCGACAGGATTCGGAATCTTGCATCCCGTCTCTCCGCGCTGGGTTACACGAGAGACAATCTTTACGATGGCGGCGGTCTTCTTGCCCAGTACGCTTGGCGGCTGGGGTACAGGCCGGGGGTTGGTGTCATTGCGCCTCCTGAAGAAGAGGACGCGACATCTTCCGGAGCCTCCGTCGGTCAGAAGCAGGCCGCTGCCGACGGCGGATTGCTTCGCAGGCTCGACGACGGAGGTAGGAAAGAGGCTTCCGAAGTTCTTCCGGAGGTTGTCGTCACGCCTTACGGAAACTATGTGAACTATACAGGGGACGAGACGACTGTCCCGTCAATCGCCGATTTCTTTGATGCCAAGGCGGATGCAGCAAGGGTTCATGCAGTCGGCAAAATGCTTAACATGGAGCATCCCGTGGTTCCGGCTGTCCCGAATGCTCTGGCCCGAAACCTGCTTGTCCGCTTCGGAGTCTCCGATGACAAGGCGGCTGGTCTTCTCGGATATGACAAGCATCCTCACACCTGCATAGCGACGACAACCGCGCAGTACGGCGACCCCGAGGCCTTCGTGCCGGGCAATGTGACGTTCGATAAGAATAGAACTGGCTTCGTTCAGGTCGGAGACTACGACTATGTGCCGGGAGACCTTGTGAATTTGTATGATGTCGGTATGCCGTATCATTCCACGATGGTGACGGGCGTGGTGGACAGTCCTCTGGGTGAGCAATTTGGCTCGCCAGTGCTGACATATTCAAATGGCGGTATAGATGTGCCAGAAGGCGAACCGCACATGCGCTATTCCAAGGACAATCTCTACGATGATGGAGATGCGGAGACACCGGATTTCGGGGTGCTCCCGGGAAACAGTGGTAGCAACACATATAAAGTGTTCAGGTATGTAGGCAGTCCGAGCAGGAAGATTGACTGGGGACGCGAATACAACTCGAAGTACGGATATTCAGTAGATGAAAAAGGCAACGCGGTTGAACCGCGTGACAAGATGTACGGTCTTCTGTCCAAGATGCAGCAGTACGGTTATGAGTTTGAAAGGACTGCGGACGGCAAGCTCAAGGTAGTTCGTAAACAACGGTAACCTTTCTGTATGCTCCCTGTGAAATCATCTTGTCATATATCGGTGCGTTGATGAGTGAGAATGGAAAGACAAACAACGGATCATGGTAGCATTCGTGGATGCCGGCGGTTGTCTTCAGTTTGGTTTCGCCATAGATGTCGGATTTTATTATCTCCGCGTCATTATATACGAGAGCGTATCGGCATTCTCTCCCGCCGCTTTTGATGCAGCCAAACACAAAACAGCCATTCGTTTTATATAGATCCCATGACCCACAGCCGACAGTCGTGCCGGGTGTCGAGTTCTTGCATGTCGTCCTGACAACGGATGACTTCGTGAAGTCTCTTTTTATAAATACGGTGTCCTTTGTGGAGTGTTCCATCAGCCGGCACTGTTCCGCGGCTTCAGGGCATACGAGATAGCCTATTGTATAATTCAGCAGGTTCAGTGTTCTTATTGTCATTCTCTCGTAGATGGAGAGGTTCTCGCCAGTCTCTATCTTGTCCTGTGACCTGTACTGACCGTATGTGACGTATATGAACCCGTTGATGACTGTGACTATCAGAGTCACTGCAATCATTACCAGAAGCAGTTCCGCAATTCTTCTTCGATTCTTCATCTTGTTTCGGGCTGGGCGCCCCCTCCCTCGCGCGTGATTAAAGTCTTGAAAGTAAAAAGTTCTGAAAGATTAAGACTTGTTGTATTTTATTGTCTTGTTAAGGATGTTCCGCCGGAGGCAGGTGGGGTGAAGGTGGTTGGGCTTCCTGAGCAATCTTCTCCCCCTCCCACGAAGCCGGGATTTTTCCCGGCATGGCAGGATTAGAAGATTTCCGGTGACAGGCTGTCTAACTTCTTTTTTGGTGTGAAGTATGGTCCCGCCTCCCTCGTCCCGTCACAGTGCCAGTACGGGCTTCCTGAGATTAGCGGTCTGCACACCGCCCGCTGGACCCTCTCAGGAACGGCAGGGTTTCATGCCTGTCGCCTTCTCCGGGTTTTGGTTCCCCAGCTGCCCCTCAACATCCGTCACATTCGGGATGCCGACCTTAAGGTCTGACCTACGGCTTTTTCAGTTGCTTCGAGTGGCTGCGCATTTCAGCGGACGAGCTATGCAACACGTTTGCTTTTGATTCGGTGACAGCGCTGTGTGTTCCGCACTACAGGCCTTTTCTCCTTCTGTCACCGTCGAACGAAAAAAAAATCCGCCCGCAAGTTTCCTCGTCTCCGAGAAATAGCCACTCGAACTTGCAGGCGGATGATATATGGAGGTGTAATCCATAGTCATATTTGTACTGCAAGAGTGGACTACCAAAAGCAGCATCACAAAGGTATGGACTATTGTTGAAAACTCCAACTTTTTTCTCAAAATTTTCAGTCTTTATTGATTCTTTTTTCTTGCAGGACAGCTCATGACACAAAAAAGTTCATCTCGTGTAACAACTTTGTTTTGTCGATTGATAATAAACCGCTATATTTGTCACAACAAAACCACTTTGACATGAGAATGTACACCAAGGCCTTCAACAAGATGTCCGAACTCAACGCATTCGTCAATGCGAACGGAATATCCAAGGACGACATAGTAAGCGTGTTCCCTTCCGGGGACGGTTCCTTCCTTATAGTGTATTATGGAGAGTAGCCTGAGCCTCACGCCCGACGAGCGCGACGAGACCGTGTTCTACTGCCGTGCGTGCCACTCGCTCCACGTGCTTGTGGACGAGGGGCTTGCCGACGGCGATTGGGACGGCTCGTACTGCGGCAAGTGCGGTTCAGCCGACATCGGGGAGTGCACTCTCGGCGAGTGGCTGTCCGTCGAGGCGGAGCGCATGGCCAGGGCGGAGGAACGGGAATGGAAAAGATAACGAGACATGACGGGGTATATTACTACGGTGACGAGCGGTGCTCGGACGTCGATGACGCCTATTCCAGATTTCGCTCCGCAGTTCACGCTGCTGCGGGCAGGAGAGCCTTCCTTCGTCTCGACCGCCTCGGTCAGAGGAGGGAGCGCACGCACGGCTACGGCTTCGTGTTCAACCCGCCGCTTCCGGACAACGCCGTCTATGCCGGCAGGGGACGGACCCCGTGCAGAATCATGGGTTTCCTCGGCATCGGGTATGTCCGGGGCATCGGGGTGTGGGACTACGGCGACGTCCCGGACTCCGAGTTTGACGGCTGGCTCGACTGGGTCTTCACGAGGGGACGGGGAGCGCTGATGACGGTGGGGACTCGCGACGGGGCAGGGAGGAATAGCGGGCGACTGCGGGCAAGATACAGATGAAATTACAAACCAACTAAAATTGAGTTAAATATGGAAGAGAAGAAAGCAAACATGAAGCCGGTGGGCGGAACCAAACTCACCTACGACGAGCTCAACAAGGCGTGTGCCGACCTGCACCAGAACTATCAGCGTCTCGCGGCGGAGTACCAGAAGGCGGTGCAGGCGCTGAACAACAGGCAGTTCGACTACATGTCGTTCCTGCTCCAGATGCTGTTCAAGGTGATGGAGCATCCGGAGATGTACTCGCAGGAGTTCGTGAAGTGGGCTTCGGCGAACATAGAGGAGTCTCTTCAGGAGTTCGCGAAGAGCCTCGCGCCAGCCGAGCCGGAGAACGGGGAGGAGCATGAAGCCGAATAACGTCTTTCTCGTGTCGTGCACCGACACGTCCTTCTACCGCTCGTGGATTGAGTTCCTCACGCCGTATCACAAGCTGACGGCACGGGAGAAGGACGTGGCGGCACGGCTTCTCATGCAGTACTTCAAGTTCCGGGAGAGCGTCCCTGACGACGACGTGCTGCGTGACCTGCTGTGGTCGAGGAAGTCGCGTACCGACATGATGGCCTCGCTGGGAATGTCGCAGGCGCATTTCCAGATGGTTCTCGCGAAGTTGAAGTCCGCTGGGTTCCTGAAGGACGGCGACATCAACCCGAGGTTCCTGCCTCACAAGGTCGAGGGCGACTCGCGCTTCATGCTACAGGTCGTGTTCGACTGGTCGTCGGAGAGAAATCCGATACGCCGTGCGGAGGGACAGGCTTGAGGACGCGGACATGGCGTCCGTGTCGGACAGCCTCGGGGTTCCGGCGGATGAGGTGAGGAGAGCCGTGCATTCGTTCTTCGACGACATACGCGCCCGTGCCGGGAGGCTTCCTTTCGGGGACACGAGCCGGATTCACAGGAGAAGTTCCTTCGACCGTCATCTGTTCGCCGTGAACATCCCCTTCGTGGGGAGGCTCGGCCCGGTTTACAGCAGGTATCTCAAGTGGCTGGAGAACGAGTCCGGGATGTCCGGACAGGAACTCAGGGGCAGGTGCTCGCGGCGGATGTCGCAGTCTGACATTGAGGCTCTTGCGGACGACATACTCTCCGGGAGGGAGCCTGTGCTTCCGGAACGGAGAAGGGGAAATGATATTTATAAACGGGTATGGATTGTCGATGCGGACGGCAAGCGTCTGGCACGGCAGGTTCTGCCGAAAGATGATTAGTTATGTTCAAGATTAGGAAGGTTAGGCCGCTGTTCACGGGCATCGTGACCACGGCGAAGAAGTATGTGGGTGAGGTGAAGACCTCCGGAGGGCTTCTGCTCGACACGACGAGGATGGAGGGCAGCCTCAACCCGTATCAGACGGTGGTGTCCGTCGGGGCGATGTGCAAGGATGTGAAGGAAGGTGATGTCGTGAAGCTGAACTTCAAGCGGTACGCCAAGGCGCAGCATACTCCCGGTGCGATTGACGAGGCGCAGAACAAGCAGTTCGACAGCATGTCGGTCGTCTATGAGATACCGATGATATGCATTGACGGGCAGGAGTGCCTGTTCGTCCAGTCGAACGACATCGAGTATGTCGTGGAGGACTACGAGGTTGACGAGGGTGGACTTTTGCAGTAACTAAAACACGGATTATATGGCAAATCAGAAGATTAGCGCGGACGAGCGCAGGTGGCGTGCTGAGGCGGACGCCGACACTATGGCAAGGTATGAGGAAATCATGTCCGACAGGGCGCGGCGTACCGCCGCCGTGAAGATGGCGCAGTCCAAGGCTGCTGACCTCAACAAGCGTGCGGCGGCTATGAACCGCGTCGCCGGGACGAAGTCTCAGACAAGGAAGAAGTAGCATGAAGCTTATAGAGTTCGACGGCGTAGATTTCAAGGTGGCGGATGAGGCGTTTCTCATCCGTCCAATACGCGAGCTGTTCCAGAGGGACAGGTCGAAGAGGAAGGAGGACTTCTGGAGGCAGATGTCCTACCTGTGGTTCATGTGCGACCCGAGGAGCACCTACATGTATATAACTGACGCTGACAAGCGTGCGGCTGAGATAAGGAAGACCGAGGGCTTCGACGACGGCTGGCAGCCGGACTCCCTGCTTCTTGAGGCCATGGATGCCTACAGGAGGCAGACGACAACTACGGCCTCTGTTCTTCTTGAGGGCATGAGGAAGGGCATAGACAAGCTCGTCGTGTTCTTCAACGAGTTCGACCTGTTCGCCCTCGACAAGAACGACAGGCCCATATATCAGGTGAGCACCATGACGGGTGCGCTCAAGCAGATACCGGACTTGGCGAAGGCTCTCGCTGACGCCGAGAAGGCTCTTGCCAAGGACTTCGCCGAGGAGGACAAGGCACGCGGCGGGCTTGAGAAATCAGTTGCGGAGGATTGGTGATGGGACATAAATCTGTGGAAGAATTTAAGGTTGAGACCGTTGAGGTCGGAGGGTTCGTCGGGGCGTTCTCCGCGCTGCACCTTCCGTTCGGAAAGGACTGCGCCTCGATTGCAGGAAGCGAATGCGGCATTGACGGCAGAGGGCAGCTGACCTGCTCGTCGTTCATCACCCCGTCCGAAGGCGACATGGGTCTTCTGGAGAGGCTCCGCTCGCACGGTGACGAGCACGCGAAGGTTCTTCGCGGCATCATGGTGTGGTGCGAGATAAATGCGCCGCGTTACTGGTGGCAGGAGATGGCGACATACAGGATAGGCTCGGAGCAGCTGAGTTCCGAGTCCACGATGCACATACAGGGCAGGGGTCTGTCGCGGGACGAGCTTGTGGAGATGAAGGAGAACCTTCCGGAGGGGTTCATGCAGAGACGCGTGTGGATGTTCTCGTATCAGACGCTCGGACGTGTCTACCGTCAGAGGAAAAACCACAGGCTTCCCCAGTGGAGGCTGTTCTGCGACTGGATAAGGACATTGCCGTATTCGGAGCTTATCATCGGCACAGAGGGAAAGTAGATGGCGGATGCTGTAATCATACCGACGAACGAGTATCAGACTCCGGTGACGAGGGAGCTGCTCGACCTGTATCCGGATGAGGTGCAGGAGCAGTTCCTTGAGTTCGTTGACACGGTTCCGCTGATAAAGTACATGATAGGCACGGACAGGAAGCGTGCCCGTGACCTTCCGAGGGATACCAAGGGAAGGGTCGTCGTCGATATAGCGCATCCGCACATCCTTGAGGACATGGACTACTTCCGTCCCGCCGCGAAGTTCTATCAGGAGAACAAGTGCTATACGCTTCTGAAGTCTAACTCGAATCCCAAGAGCGAGTTCGGCAAGTGGCTCACGGAGGAGTTCCGGCGGTGCCGCGAGGGGTATGTGAGGGAATCGGACGGGGAATGGGTCACGGGTCAGATGTACTGGTTTCTCAACTATTGTCCGATCATGCTCAACAGGCTTGCCCCCGGTTCCGACATCTATGTCCGCGTGGAGGACTTCCCTGATTTCTGGGAGGGAATATATTACAGGTTTCACTATATCGATCAGGCAAGGCATTTGGGCAAGCACTGCATGGAGCTTGCACGGCGCGGCGCGTCGAAGTCGTTCAGTCTTGCCGGAATAATGTCGCATAACCTTATCCTCGGTGAGAATGAGATTGCAAGGGGCAGGGTGACTACAATCCTGACCGCATATACGAAGGAGTATCTCTCCGACAAGGATGGTACGCTGAGCAAGTTCTCCCCCATGATTGACTTCTGCGCAAGCAACACGTTCTTTCCGAGGCTGATGCTGAAGCGTTCACCGTCGGAGATGATATGGAGGATGGGCTACAAGAACAGCAACAAGAACGAGTTGGGCTCGCTGAACTCCGTGATGGGTCTTTCCGTCAAGGACGACGAGGGGAAGATCCGAGGAAAGCGAGGGTACATCCTCTTCGAGGAGATGGGAAACTTCCCTAACTTCAAGGAGGTCTGGGACAACGTGCGCGACTCCGTCAAGGAGGGAAGCCACGTGTTCAGCCTTCTGTATTCCGTCGGCACCGCCGGCGATGACGAGTCAGATTTTTCCGGTGTCCGCACAATCCTCTATAACCCATCCGCATATGAGGTCTATGCTTTGGAGAATGTCTATGACAAGGTGGGAAAGGGGACGAACAAGTTCGCTTACTTCTTTCCGTCGTATATGTCGAGGGCTGGGTGCATGGACAGGGACGGGAACTCGGACGTCGTGAAGGCGCTGTTCGAGATACTCATGGAGCGGTGGATGGTGAAGCAGGGAGGCGACGCGCAGTCGCTCTTGTCGAGGACGGCGCAGATGCCGATTACCCCTGCGGAGGCGATCCTCAAGGTGAAGTCGAACTTCTTCCCGGTGACGATGCTCACGGAGAGACTCCGGCAGCTCGATCAGGACCCGCACGCCTATGATGACGTGTATGTGGGCACTCTCGTTGAGGTGAACGGAAAGGCGGAGTTCCGTGCGACGGACGATGTTCCGATACGGCAGTGGAAGGTTGACAACACTAACCACGGCGCCCTTGAGATATACGAGATGCCTCCGCAGGGAAACATACCGAGCAACAGGTACATAGCATCGCTCGACCCGGTCGACAACGATCAGGCGGAGTCCACCTCGTTCTCCAGCTGCTTCGTGTTCGACCTGTTCACGGACAGGATAGTCGCCGAGTACACCGGGCGTATGCCGTTCGCTGACGACAACTTCGAGATGGCGAGGCTGATGTGCATGTTCTACAACGCCACGATCATGGTGGAGGCTAACAAGAAGGGCTACTATGCCTACTTCGCCAAGAAGCACTGCACGTGGATGCTCGCCGACTGTCCGGAGTATCTCCGTGACAGGCAGCTCGTGAAGTACTCGATGTTCGGCTCCGCGCAGAAGGGAGTGACCGTGAACGCTCCGATAATAGGGTTCGCCAACGGACTCATACGCGACTGGCTCTGCAAGACTACCCCGGTGGAGGTCAAGGACGAGCGCGGGCAGGTTACGGTGCAGCAGGTGCCCAACCTCTACAGGCTGCGCAACAGGGCGCTCATCGAGGAGCTGATAGGCTACTCTCCGGAGCAGAATACCGACCGCGTGCGTTCGCTTGACCAGCTGATGCTTTACCGCGAGCAGTTCATGATTCTCTACGGCGGCTCTCCTGAGGCTGGCGACGCGGTGACTGACGACGTCTCCGCCGACGAGTTCTTTGACAGGGACTGGAAGAGGCATTCCGGCTCATACGAGGATTTCTACGAACACATGAAGCAGTTTTTCAAATGACGAACAAGTATAGAAATATCAAAACAGAAGTTGAAGGCATTGTCTTCGATTCAAGAAAGGAGGCAAAGTATTACTTATATCTGAAGCAGTTACTGCATGATGGTAAGATTTCAAGCCTTCAAAGGCAAGTGCCGTATGAACTGGTTCCAGCTGTTTATGAAGAACAGATAATTCATCTAAAGACAAAGGACAAGGCTGTAAAGAAATTAGTACAGAGACCTATATTATATGTGGCTGATTTCGTGTATGTCGATAATACTACAGGAGAGACTGTGGTCGTGGATGTTAAAGGTCAGAAAGCGACTATGACGAAAGAATTTGTCATGAAGAAAAAAATGATGCTGGCTTTTCTGAATATAAAAATTAAGCTTGTATGAAACGATATTTTGGCGTTTGTGAGTTTTGCGGTGGCGAAACATCTTCTCAATATAAATCAACATTGAAGAGATTTTGTTCTCATGCCTGTAGTAATAAGTATAAGTGGAAATATTTACGTCCTCGGGCTGAATGTGTTACTGTTTCATGTAAAGAATGCGGGAAAAGTATAGAAATACCGAAACGTGACAGTAGGTTAAAGACGAAAAAACAAGATACGTTCTTCTGTTCAAAACTATGTGAAAGTAAATACAGGCAAAAACAGCATACTGATTGTATTTGTATTATTTGTGGAAAATCGTTTTGGCGTGGTCGTTCAAGATATAATCTGTGCAGTAAAGAGTGTCAGAGTATGCACCGTAGGTATCTTGCGTATAAGAGATTCTATGATGATAGCATTAACTTGCAGTCATTTTTGATTTTATATTCACAAGAAAATCCTTTTGCGTGGGCATCTGATCCAAAGAAATACTTGAAAATATATACAGAGACTAATAGGGAGGAACTTAATCGCAAGAGGGTAAAGTATCGGCATTCCAATGGTGTGATTGATTTTAGAATTTATGTTCATCAGAGAATACAAGGCAGTTACCGACATAGACGTGAATTTCAAGATGACATAAAAGATATTGTTGGCTGCGGGATAGATGATTTTCGTTCTCACATCAGGTCATTATTTACTTCAGGCATGGATGAATCTAATTATGGGAAGTGGGAGTTGGATCATATAATACCAATATCATCCGCCAAAACAGTTGACGAAGTTAAAATACTATCTCATTATACAAATTATCAGCCTCTATGGGCAGAAGACAATAGGCGAAAAGGAACTAAATGGCCAGCAGTTAACGCTGTTTCTGATTGTGAAAAAACAATATATATTCTCGTTAACAAAAAATAAACGCTTTAGTTAAAATAAATAAGTTTGTTAATTGCCGCCAAGTGAAACATTTATGGCGGCGATTTGCTTTCATATATGGAGTACATTTGTCGCAAACCATAAACGGAGAAGTAAAAATGGATGATTTAGGATTTGACATCGGCGGACTCCTCTCTGACGAGGAAGCCGACAAGCTCTTTGAGGAACAGGCGCGTGAGCCGGAAGGCGGCGGTCAGCCTGAAGAGACAACAGAAAATGAACCCGCCGAGGGGGCCGGTACGACCGAGGCTCCGGAGGAAGTAGGCGTGGAAGAGAATGAAGAAGACGGGAGCAATGCCGCCGTTCAAGAGGGCGACGGTTCTTCTCCAAGCATTTATTCTTCCATTGCCAGCGCTTTGAAGAATGACGGCATATTTCCCGACTTTGAAGATGCCGAACTCGAATCGGTGAACACTCCGGAGGACTTTGCGGAGCTTTTCGAGAAGGCCATCACCTCGAAGCTCGACGAGCGTCAGAAGCGAATCGACGCGGCGTTGGGGAACGGGGTCGCGCCGGACACCGTGAGGATGTACGAGCAGACGCTTCAGTATCTCGGTTCGATAAACGACGAGGTGCTGTCGTCCGAGGGCGAGGAGGGTGAGAACCTGCGGAAGCAGCTCATCTACAACGACCTCATCAACCGTGGCTATTCTCAGGAGAAGGCCAACCGAGAAATCGAGAAGTCCTTCAAGTCAGGCAGCGATGTAGAGGACGCCAAGGACGCGCTTGAGTCTCTGAACAAGTTCTACGGGGACGGTTACAAGAAGGTGCAGGACGATGCGAGGAAGCAGGCAGACGCGATGAAGGCCGCGAAGAAGAAGCAGTCCGAGGACTTTCGCAAGCTCGTGCTGGAGGATGACGTCAAGATCGGCGAGATGTCGCTTGACAAGTCCGTGAGGCAGAAGGTCTATGATGCGGTCTCGAAGCCGGTGTACAAGGACGAGGAGACCGGAAGGCTGCTCACGGCGGTGCAGAAGTTCCAGAAGGAGAAGCCGCTTGAGTTCCTGAAGCAGCTGGGCATGTGGTACGTGCTCACTGACGGGGGAAAGAACATGGACGGATTCACCAAGGAACAGGTTCGGTCGGAAAAGAACAGGGCAATCAAGGAACTCGGCAGGAAGATAAACTCCTCCTCCCTGAACCGCGACGGCTCTCTAAGATATGTTTCCGGAAACTCCGGCGACGGGTCTGACCCGATACTGTCGGACGGATGGAAGGTAGGCTGGTAAAGCAGGACATTCAAGTTTAACAAAAAAAATTTTACAACTATGCCAGGACGCATCAGTAACAATCAGATGGTTGGCGTTACTGCGTGGAAAGGGACGGTGACGAAGGACAATCACCTCTACGGCCTGTTCCGCACGAACCCGCAGATGGCCAGCGACGTAATGACTGTGCTCATGAGCAGCATGCATCTCCCGACTCTCGACACTTACCTCTCGAAGGAGGTTCCGGTGCGCGAGTACGAGGACGACTCCGAGCTGTTCTGGGACGTGGTCGCCTCATCACGGAGGAACATCCCTCTCGTGGAGGCAAGAAGAATGGACGGAACCGTCGTAACGGCGGATTCCGCAAATGTCGGAGTGAACTTCGAGCCTTTCTATCTCGTGTTCCCTACCGACTGGTTCGCTCTCGGGGAGGTTCTCTGGGGCGAGCTTAATGAGGTCTATCCTGTAATCGTCAAGGAGGACGGAAGACAGGAAGGTACAAACACGGTTTACCTTGTGGAGCCTTTCGGCGCTGAGGGAGCCAAGGGCATCGACGCGAACCAGCTTCTTGCAGGAAAGAAGTTCAGCTGGGCTTACGCTCCGGTTGAGGAGAACTTCTCCCGTAAAGTTGGCGATAAACTTAAGAGTTTCATGAGCAGAGTTAGGGATTTGCTCTTTGGAGAATCATCTTATGTCGCCTTGCAGTTAATGGCTGCATAAAAAATCGGGCAAAATCGGTGGAACTCCCTATGGGATTACACCGAGGTAACTTAAATCTAACGAGTTTAAGTACCGTAGAGAGTAGAATTTGAGGATAAGACAGTTATCTCGTGAAAGGATTTATTTATAAGATTACCAATAAGGTAAACGGCAAGTCCTACATAGGACAGACAAGGTACACAGTTGAGTTCAGATGGCGCCAGCATCAGCATAAGAAAGACGGAACTCATTTTCATCTTGCTATAGCAAAGTATGGGGCTGAGAATTTCACTGTTGAAACCTTGGAAGAATGTGAGATTGCTGAACTGGATAGCAGGGAGATATTCTATATTGCAAAGTACGATACTTACAATAATGGATATAACTCATCTACTGGAGGAGACGGGATGCGTGGACACAGTAGAGTTTTGACGGACGATAAGTACGATGAAATCAAGGGCCTTTATCTTTGTGGCTTCAGTACAAATAAGATTGCTGATATTTACGCTGTAGATAAGGCTACTATCCAGAAACTGCTTAAAGCTATGGGTGTGAAGTTTAGAAGTAATAAACTTAATATCAATAGACAGGAATTTGATGAACTTGTTGCAGACTACAAGTCTGGGTATTCACTTAAGGCACTTGCCAAGAGGTATGATTGCTCTGGTTCTGGGCTAAAGGAATATCTTCAGAGAAAAGGTGTAGAGCTTCGTGAGAAGTATAACATCATGAACGACAAAGCTGCTCAGATGGAATTGATAAGAGACTATTTGAATGGGGTTGAATTACCTGTTGTTATGAGAACATACCATTGCAGTTACACAATCTTTTGCCGAATCCTTTCGGAGAACGGTATAGACAAGAAGAAGTCTGCACGGATGACGGCAGAACAATGTCTTGAAGCCATAGAGATGTACAATAAAGGGGACAAGGTTCCAGACATTGCGAAACATCTCGGCTATGAAAAGAGTACCATTTATACAATGCTGCGTAAGCATCGGATAACTGCCTGACAGTATAATAATTCCAAGAGTGTCCGGTCCCATAAGTTAAACTGGGATAAAATATACTCCGAACTTCATGGCAACATGAAGAAGTAAAGGATAAAGAGCCTTTACGATAACAAAATTGGTAAGATTCTCGACTCCGGTGTCTATGCGCGGGGACTGGCAGCGCGTCCGTCTCCAGCACAAGATTGGAGGCAAGGAACTCGGAAAGAGACTAGCCGCCAACATTCCTGTGTCGCGCGAGGTAAACGGAAAGATGCAGACGGCAATCGCGTCGCGCTGGATGCTCGCTGTCACATGGAAGATTGAGGAGACATGGAACGAGTACAAGAACAACGCCCTCGACCGCGGTGTATCTACCCGCATGGAGAACGGCGAGTACTCCAACTACGGCCTCTCCGGTCTCGCCAACAGGCAGGGTTCCGGCTTCCGTCAGCAGCAGGCGGCAGGAAACCAGATGTACTACACGAAGTTCACGATAGGTCTCGTCGAGGACGCTCTCTACGGAATCTCCGCAGGAAAACTCGACTTCAGCAAGCGCAAGTTCGTCCTCCGCACCGGAGAGCGCGGCGCGATGCTGTTCAGCAAGGAGGCCAAGAAGGAGATATCCGGCTGGATTCCTCTCTACGGAGGCACGAGCAACGTTCCTTACATTAAGAGCGGTGCGGCTACTGACTTCGCTCCTAACGGAGTTTCCGTATCAGACCTTCAGGTCACGAAGTGGATTTCCGCAAACGGCCTTGAGGTGACTGTCATGATTGACTCAAGCAAGGACGACGTGCAGACCAACAAGATCATGCATCCGCTCGGTGGACCTGCCGAATCATACCGGTTTGACATCTTCTACGCTTCCGACGAGGAGCAGCCGAACGTGCAGAAGTGCGTTGTCAAGGGTCAGCCGGAATTGCGAGGCTATCAGTGGGGTCCGTTTGCCAATCCGTTCACCGGGGAGATGAACAACAGCTCCGCGTCGTTCGACGAGGACGCCGCCGTCGTCCACTACAAGGCGACGCTCGGTCTCGTGATATACGACCCGACGCGCTGCATATCGCTCATACCTGCGATACTTCAGGCATAAACACAGTTAAAATGGAGAAGACAAAATGGGAAAGAATACTGATACGAAGAAACATGATGAAGCGATGGGGGAAGTGAGGGTCAATCCGCTCCGAAGCGAGAAGGTATATGTTCGTTTTGTCGCGAGGGAGGACGGTCTGCCGAAGGGGCACGTCCTCTCCGGCGGCAAGGCTGACGGCGCCATGACGAGCCTGTGCGTTCCTGTGCTCCGTTCCACGGGGTCATACAAGAACGTGCTGACCAATGACGAGAAGGACTTTCTTGAGGAGGCTCTCGGACTTGACTACAACGCCCTGTCGGTTTACAGGAAGGAGAACAACTACTGGGACAACTACCGTGTGACGATAGGCAAGGAGGGTCTTCACCTCGACCTGTCCGACCCGGAGGACTACATCAGGTACAAGGTGCTTCTGGCGAACAGCGACATCGTCGCGCCGTCCGTGAAGGACCGCATCGAGCGTCCGAGGGCCACCTACCAGTTCGAACTTGTGCGCGAGAACGAGGAGGCGTCAATCGAGAACGCCAAGATGAACGCCACGATGTCATCGTACAAGGAGTTCGGCAAGATTGAGAGCGACACGGACACCATGAGGGTGCTCGTCGAGCTTCTTGACGGTCGTCCTTACGCGGAGAACACCAAGCCTGACTTCCTCCGTGCGAGGATAAACACGCTCATACAGGCTGACCCTAAGACGTTCCTCTCAAGCATCACCGACCCGATGCTCCGCACCAAGGTCGTGATACGGAGGTCTCAGGAACTCGGAAGGGTCGTGAAGCGCGGGGACTACTACTACCTCGCGTCCGACGGCTCACCTCTCTGCGAGAAGAACGAGAACCCGACGCTCTCCGTGGCGGCGCGTTACCTCAACCAGCCGGCGCATCAGGATGTCAAGTTCGTCCTTGAAAGCGAGGTTGACAAAAACAGGGTAAGGGTATGAGAAGCGTGACGGAATGGGCGCAGGCCTTCAACCTGATGTACAACAACATGGCGAGCGACAAGGCTCCGGGCCTTGAGCCGTTTGAGGTTAGCCGTCTTCTGACGGACGCGCAGGACGCGGTGGTCGTCGGTCTCTACAAGGGAACCTTCGGCGACGCGTTCGAGTCCACCGAGGAGGTGACCTCTTACCTTGACACGCTCGTCAGGCAGTGCACGGGGGAGGAGGTGGACGACACGGAGCTGACCCCTCTCATGGGAGGATGCCGGATTTCCGAGAAGTCATCCGTGTTCAGGCTCGCTCCGGAGAACGGCGACGACATCCTCTTCCGCACCCTTGAGTTCTGTGAAGTCACGACTGACTGCGGGACAGAGCGTGCAGCCGTTGTTCCCGTGACGCAGGACGAGTTCTGGAGGACTGAAAGAAACCCGTTCAAGAGACAGAACGGGAGACGGGTGCTCCGCCTGTCGTTCGCCGGTGCGGACACTGCGGAGACGTTCTCCGTCGTGCGGTATTCGGAGCTCGTGAGCGACTTTCCGATAGAGTCCTACACGGTCAGGTACATACGCCGTCCGTCGCCTGTCATACTCGAGGAACTGCCGGAAGGCCTCGACATCAACGGTCAGACCGCTGTGCAGACCTGCCTCCTTCCCGAGGCGCTTCATCAGACAATCCTCGCCGAGGCCGTAAGAATGGCCAAGGCCATATGGAACGCATAAACAAAAACTTATTTTGATATGAGAAATTTTAACACCAACCAGACACGCCATTTCTACACCAGCGGCATCGCGCTGGACGGCGTCACCACTTCCGCGACGCTCGGACTTGTTCAGCCAAGCGGGAAGGACGGCATCGTTGAGGGTATGTTCTTCACCGGTAAGAACGCCGACGCTCTTGACTACCGTTCCGACATCATCGACCCGAAGAGGGTCGTGAGCGTAAAGCTCACTGCGGCGGACAAGATGGCGACGAAGCTCATGAAGCATACCATCGTCATCAACACCGAGGAGTTCGCCGACATCGCGGCTCTTGCCGGAAAGACCGTAAGGCTTACGGTCACGATTCATCAGGTGTTCGACTACGACGACTCCAATAGCACTGCCTTCACCGTTCAGCACAAGGTGGTCGCCAAGGAGACTGCGGCGAACTTCTACAAGGCTCTCGCCGATGCTGTCGAGAAGGCCATGCCTAAGCCGGACAAGTCTTTCCCTTACCTTACCGCGACATCGTCCGCATCCGGTCTCGTGCTTACCGAGGCTGCGCAGAAGTATGTACGCGGCAAGCTCACCGGAGAGCCGGTACACTTCACAGTCGCGTTCGGAATCGCGGCTGACTCCTACACCGGAGACGAGTTCGTGGTTTGGGGCAAGGACACCGTCGAGCCTGATGCAAGCGCAGTCGTCCCTGCGAACTATGTGCTCGCCGACCTTGAGTATTTCGCATACGGAGAGCGCGGCGACTACTATCGCGGCAACAACTGGCCGAACAACGTCGAGCCGACCTACGCCATCAACCCGAAGAGCGACGCCAAGTACGACGTGCTCACCGTCGAGTACTACTGGAGCGGCAACGCCGAGAATGTGCAGCGCTCTCCTCGCCTCATCCAGATTGCAGCGCCTACAGGCACTCTCGATGACGTGAAGTCGCAGATTGACACCATCCTTGCGACCGGGAAGCCTGCCGCTGCGGTGACCCCGACTCCGGGCGGGGGAGACTGACGACAGTAAGTCATTTTCTTAATTTTTATAAGTAAAGGGGTTGGGTGCTGAAATCCGACCCCTTTTCTTCATACATTTGGGCAAAATAAGAGATTATGGTAACATTCAGTGAACTTGGACTTACGGAGGACGGGAAGCGTCTCGTGGTGGAATGCTCGGTTAAGAACCTGAGCATCTACTCCGGAATGTACATACGGAGAATATTGGTGGAGTATTACGCCAACGCTCTGCCTTCCGGAGCGCCGAGCGACAAGGTGATACAGATATACGACAATTTCTGGAGCGACAAGTCGGTGAGGGAGGTGCGTGCGGTTCTTGAGGCTTCAAACAAGGAGTGCGTGGAGAAGTTCGGAATCAGCGACTTCTCCGGAGGCCTGTTCTATGTCATCGTGGAGTGTGACGGCGAACTCGGTGCAGCCGCCGTCTCGCTTCCGTGCGGCTATGACGACACCACGGACATAGGCGTCGTGCTTGACTGGTGCCTTCTGCACAGAATCGGGATGCGCCACATAGCGGCGATGAACCGTGACTGCCGCGACTCGTGCTCCGACATCACCGGCTTTGAGGATTTCGTCATCCTGTGGCACTCGCTGCGCATAGCTGCCGAGGCCGCCGACTACAGGATGCTTGAGAAGATATGGGGGAGGTTTCTGCGCATAGCCGGAACGCCGGGCGCTTCGGTAACTTCCGGTTGCGGATGCGGTAAAAGATAGAGGTATGGTTGAGGTTCTTGAGCACGGAAATGTTCTCGGCTGTCTTGCCGGGTATTACAGCAGGCTGTCCGCCACAGGCTATGTCCGTCGCGGCACATCGGCTGCGTTCATGAGGTACCTTTTCCTTGCGGACTTTGTGGACACGATGTACCATTATTTCACGGATGAAGACTACGCCGAGATAGACAGGCTTCTGTATGCGACCTTCACGGAGGGCGACTGTCTCCTCCCGTACCCTTCATCATGCGGGCGGCGTGTGGTTGTGGGTGACGCCTCGCCGCTCGGAGGAAACCTGCGCATCACGGAGACACCGTCGGAGCTTCGCGTGACTGAAAACGAAAACTTGAGGGGAGTATAGAAATGGCTACGTTCAGGGAAATGGCATATATGGTTCTTGACCTGCTCAAGGCGAGGTCGGACGACGCGTACTACACGGAGGAGCACGCCCTGTTCATCGTGTCGAAGATGAGGGCAATGCTGATAGAGAAGAAATACAGGGGCGCGAGGAACTCCGCATATCCTGTCCTTTCGTCCGAGAACATGCAGACGCTGTGCCTGCCCGTCGAGCCGTTCCGGGACATGGCGGACTGCGACGGCTGGCTGAGGACAGTCTCCGAGGTGCCGGCTCCGTTGACGGACGCGCAGCTCACGGTACATACCGTGAATGACCTTCGTTCAATGACGGTGACGTTCGTGGCTCCGGAGAGGATGCCGTATGTCGGCTACAACAGATGGCTCCGCAACATAATATACTGCTCGCGCTCTTCCGACGGGCATCTCTACTTCAAGGGCAGTGACCCACGTTTCATGTACCTTGAGAAGGTGACGGTGAACGGCGTGTTCTCCAACCCTGAGGAGGCGGCGAGGCTCGCCTGCGAGCTTGACGGCAAGTCGTGCGACATCCTCGACCTGCGGTTTCCTCTGGAGGAGCCTCTGGTGGCGCAGTGCGTCGAGCTTGCTTTTCAGGAGCTGAGCGGCGTGAGGTACGCACCGGAGGACAAGAGGAATGACGCAAAGGACGGACTCGGCGAGGCTGGCGTAATCAAGTCGGCGGCATCGCCGGCATCAAAGGCTGGGGAGGACGGGAAATGAGGCTCGCGCTGAACGGACAGGGACACTACACCGACTTCTCCGGAGGATATGACCTTTATGTGAAGAGGTCGAGGAAGGGCAGGTGCGTGGATTTCGCAATGTACAGGCGGATAGTGCGTGCATACTGCCGTCTGCTTGCGGAGAGGCTCGCCGCCGACGGATTGGCTGACCTCCCGTGCGGACTCGGCTCTGTGTCAGCAGCCGTCATCACGAGGAAGCCGCAGTACAGGGGAAAGGCGTTCGTCGGGTACGGCGCTATGGACTGGAACACCGGAAAATATGACGGGAAGCTCAAGGCCTTCGGCATGGTGTATCTTCCGAGGCGGGACAGGAACCGGAATCTGAGATGCCTCGGATTCGTGGCGAACAGGAGGCTTTTCAGACGGATGAAGGACATATACAGCGGCGGGCGGTGCCCGTGGACACCGGTTGAATTTAACGATGACATGATATGATACAGACTACGAACATAAGGAGAATACTCGACAGGGTGATGCGTCATCCGATGATGCGCGACATCCCGTTTGAGACGGCGGTGGAGTATGCCGTGGACTTCATCTCTCTGATGGGCACCCCGGCCCTGTACGACGAGAAGACAGCTGTCGTTGAGGTGCATGACTGGAGAGGGCAGCTTCCGTGCGACTTCGTGCAGATGATACAGGTGAGGGCCTTCGCGGAACACGGAAACGGGGCGGTTTACAGATACTCAGGGCACTCCTTCCATATGTCGGACTGCAAGCCGGCTGAAGGCACCGCCGGTCTGACGTACAAGATACAGGGAACGGTGATATTCACCTCGACGAGGGACACCGACCTTGAGATAGCGTACAGGGCGTTCGCCGTCGATGACGAGGGCTATCCTCTCCTCCCGGACAACGCGAGCTTCCTGCGCGGTCTTGAAAGCTACATAAAGCTCCAGTGGTTCACGATACTGTACGATATGGGCAAGCTTCCGCAGCAGGTGATGCAGAACACGCAGCAGGAGTATGCATGGGCGGCGGGGGACGCGCAGAGCGAGTTCTCAAGGCTGTCGCTCGACGAGGCGGAGACGCTCTTCAACTCGTTCAGGACGCTGCTTCCGAGAAGCGGCGAGCACTGGAGGGAGTTCTTCACGAACGGGTCTAAGGAAATCTGGAAACGATAGGGCATGAAGCAGAGAGAGTTCATACTGATAAACAAGGGAATGCGCAGGGACTTGTCCGTGTCGAAGGCCGGAGAGTCGTCGGCTTACGAGAACCGTAACATACGGGTCACGGCCACCGACAGGGACACCCTGCTTTCAGTTACCAACGAGCGGGGCAACAAGGTCGTTGAGGGCGTGTCGTTCACCGGCACGCTCGTCGGACATGCGGTGCTCAACGACTACATCATTCTTTTTACCGCTGACGGCACGACCAGCAGGATATACAGGGTCGAATACACAGGAGACTCGTTCAGAAGCCTTGTAGTCTTTGAGGGTGCTCTCGGCTTCGACACGGAGCATCCGATTGAGACGCTCGTGGACTACGAGACTGAGGACGTGCAGAAGGTGTATTGGCTTGACGGCGTTCATGTTCTCCGGTTCATGAACTTCTCGGACAGCAGTCTGATGAAGCATCTCGTGTCAGGAGACCTCTACGACAGTCCGGTGTTCGATTTCGCCGGAGACACCACATGGTTTGACAGCGACAGGCCTTCGGCAAGCGCACCGTCGGTGACGATAACGAAGGACAACGGGGGAAACTCCCGTGCGAACGGCGTTGCGCAGTACTTTCTGACATACTACAACAAGAACGGGCAGCAGACAGGAATCGTATGGTCGTCGCCGCTCGTGTATCTTTCGCCAGACGGTCGCGGCGGCGCTGCCGACGAGTCGAACAGCAACAGGATTACAATCACGGCATCGAAGCTTGACGGGACTTTCGACTATGCCCGTCTGTACATGACGGTGCGGACATCACTCGACGGACAGACGGCTGGCTACATCGTTGGCGAGTCTGCCGTCACTGATGACACGGCGGTGTTCGTGGACGACGGCTCGCATCTGGAGACCGCGGACCCGTCGTCGTTTCTCTTCCTCGGCGGAAGGGATGTGGTGGCGGGCACGATGACGCAGAAGGACGGGACGCTCTTTTTAGGAAACCTTATGTCCACAGGAAACGCCGGAACGGAAGACATCGACTCCGCCGTGAAGAGAACTGCGTTTTATCTGACCGGCGACGAGTTCAGGTACGGAAAGGACTGGGAGAGCGCGGTAGTGTCGTTCCAATACAGCTCCGTGAAGGATGTTTCCGACACAAGATGCCACATACCTTATGTGACGGCTGACGGGTATTATCCGTATGAAAGCCAGCTCAGATACACGAATGCGCAGATAAGCACCTTTAAGGGCGGCGAGAAGTACAGGTTTGCCCTGCGATTCATCAAGGGAAACGGAACGATGTCGAAGCCGTTCTGGATAGGAGACAAGGTGAACCCGTACTATCCTAAGATGCGCGGCGACGACTCCGTGTCCCGCGTGATTGCTGTGTGCGAGGTCCCGGACGAGGTCATTGCGGCTGCGGGCGCTGCGGGCTATGTGAGCGCACAGCTCATGGTCGCACAGGCCTCCTATTCGGACAGGTCAGTCAAGGCACAGGGAATCGTAAGTCCTACGGTGTTCAACCTGTTCAGGCGCGTGTCAGGTCTGACATACGCGCAGTCGTCGTGGATGTATAGGATGCGTGGTGGCGAGTGCCCTGCACTACATCTTGAAACGCTTGCCCGTTCAGACAGCCGTTACTCGGAGATGCAGTGCTCGTGGTGGCCCGACGGCTCTCCGATGCCGTCCGCGCTGTATTATACGGACGATTCCGGAAAGTTCGTCTCAAACCCTTATGGCTATACGGAGTTCACGGCACTCCGGATAACCGTTGAAATTGAGGCTCATAAGATCAGAAAGATGGCATGGGTAACGTTCCGGGCAATGTATTACAGAAATGTTGATGACACTGATGCCGCAAAGACATACAAATATACGCTGACTCCGAAAGCGTCGTGGGGTTGGCGTCAGATGAAGGACAAGATAGTCGCCAACTGGCTGTCGGCATACGAGTCTGCGGACGTTCCGGCTGAATATCGTGCGAGCGCAGGCCTGATGTATTCCAAGCTTGACGAGGCCATGGACAATTCCACGAGGTACAAGCCATACACGCTTACATACACGAATCCTGACGGAGACGGAAAGATTCTCCTCGACTTCACGACACGCGACGCGTCGAACCTCTACGCGAAGCTCAACCGCGAATACTACTTCGTTGATGAGAGCATCGTGACGTTGAACTCGCCGGAAATTTCTTACGGCGCGGTGTCGCTTGACAGGAACGGCGGCCTCAAGTTCCGCATAGTCGGGGCGGCGAGGATGACGGCGAACATAAGCGACTTCTCGGCGGAGGTGACGGACGGGGAGTACCCTTCTGGTCCGAAGATGCCGTGCCTCCTGTCGAACGTGAACGTCACGGACGGCTGCGACGGGCTGAGCGCGTGGCCCCTGATAGCGGAGTACGGATATAAGAAAGTTGATGACGACAAGTACGAGCAGGTCTATGTCCCGTATGCCTACATGGCCTACATGTGGCAGAAGACCGGAAGCGTGCCGTCGTTCGGAACTGACAACGTGCAGTGGTCGAAGCTGTCCAGAAAGACTGTCGCAAACCTGCGCTACGCGCACTGGACGATATACAACGACTACAGGAACGGAAGCTGGGACGTGACGCCTTCAGACGTGCGTCAGCTGAATGACCTCGGGGCCAAGCTGTATGAGATGAGGCTCGGCTCAGGCACCGTGACCTATTCGGGAGACATAGACGAGCTTGTTATGATGCCTGACAATACTGAGTACCCGGTGTTCTTCTCGTTGCAGGAGGCGGCGAAAGGACAGCAGCTCCAGATTGACAGCGTGAAGAGCGTCAGCGATCCGGTGCATCTTACGTACAGGTCAGATGCACATGCGGTTATAAGCCTTCCTGACAGCGACGGAAAGGAAACCGTACTTCCGTATATGCGCGAGGGAGAGCGCTTCGACCTCGACACCGTCGAAGGGAACGGCCCTTATGCCCCATGGCGTGACAGTTCGTCATTGAGCGGACGGACTCTGATGTACCGCGAGGTGGATGCCACGGACGAGCAGCGCGTTGGCGACCTGACTTACGGCTCCTATGGACCGTTTACAAAACTGTCCGAGAGCGCGTCGTCCGGAACTGTTCTCATGAGGGTTTCCGTTTCAGACATGGACAGTGCAGCCGTATCTGATTTCAACAGGATGGTGTCATACATCGGAAAGTCATATTCCGGCAGGAGCGTCTATGCCTGCCTGAAAGATTCGGAGGATTCTGTTCTTCTCGTGGACATTGCCGGCGCGAAGACGGCTGCCGTGCAGGTGACATGGCAGAAGAACTCTACGCTCGGAACATTCTCGGTGCAGTTCTCCTCCGCCGTGCCTATGTCTTCCGTCCGTCTGGTTCTGTATGACGCGGCTGGTAAGCAGGTGGCCGAAATCATTGAAGCTGTCATGGGGGACGGTCTTGAGTACACTGTCAAGGAAAAGCAGTCCAAGTTCGGACGCTTTTCAAGGATCGGCTTTGTCGTGTCCTTCGCCGAAACATATATGTCCGCCGACGGAGTCGGCCTTCCTGTTGTCCCCGTCCTTGACAGGACTGCGGAATCTGACAGGCTGTCTGTCGAAGGCTACGTGCGTCACGTCGGGAACTACTGCGAATACATTGTGGTGGACGGGCTTTGCATAAATCCGGAGACAAATGCCGGCGAGATAAGGTTTGCGGACATCAGTGCATCTCAGGCAAGGTTCTTCACGCTCGGTACGGACCATAAGATGACGTATTCGGGGAAATACTCTCCGACATACAAGTCACCCGTGCAGTCCAAGTTCTCGCTGTCCGACAGGAGGCTGTTCACGGACGACTGCCCGTATCTTTACATAGGCGAACTCTATCATGACTTCGACTCTGAATCCGAGGACAATCCTGCGCTTGACACGCGGTACGGAGGAATATCGGAGAGCGCGGTCGAGGGCAACACCTTCATCGAGGCCGGGCCGAGGACGCTTCTTTCGGACAGCGAGGAGCTGGAGTCTTACGCAGAGGCGGAGATTGACTGCACCGCAATATATGACTACATACTCAACGAGAGCGCCTTGCAGTCCTCGGACTTCCGGATGCCGATTGAGTTGTCCGGAAAGACAGGGGTCGCGGAGACGATAACGCTCCGTTCCCTCAACGGAATACGGATTTCGGACATGCTTCCGACATCGTCGAACAAGTGCTCCGGTCTCTCCGTTGAGCAGGATGCTGACGGAAACTGGAGAAGCGTGATAACCGGCATGTCAGAGTCGAGGTCGCAGCTCATTGCCGCAGATTCGTCATATCGAATAGCTGTTTTACGAAACGGATATGCAAGGCGCGGCGTCTGGAAGACATACACCAACAAGTACGGCGTGGTTCAGTCCACCCATACGGACAGGACGGGCAGGTACAGGACAAAGAGGCGCGGCTACAACAACGGTCTTCCGGCAAAGAGACTCAGGATTATAGGATATGACCTTCTGATATGCTCCGATGTCGATAAGATGAAGAAGAAGTCATGCACATGGACTGCGACGGCGGGGAGGATTGACTACAACGCGGCGACGCTTGTTTCCGCGCTGGGTTCGGTTCTCGTGCTTCCGACTCCTCTTATTTTTGACGTCACGAGGGACGGCAGGTTTGCAAACAGGTCCGCGAACGGAATCTCCGAGCTGTTCATAGGGCTGTATCACCGTGAGGGCAGCGACTGGAGGCTTGTGAGCAATGTGGTGCAGGTTCGTGGAAGAAATTCCGATAGGACGGAGATATGGGAGTTTGAGGAAGCCAACGTAGTGCGGAGAACGGAAAAGAAAAAGACTTCCACCGATTAGGCAAGGGCGCTGGCCACCTCTTGAAGATGTGCACCGCGCAATGCGAAAGTCAGACAGAAGTCAGTGACACAAAGATAGTAATAATTTTTTAACAGGACAATATGACACAGAGGGAAATAGTTGAGCTGATTGCGGCTGACGTGAATGAGCAGTCACGCCTCGTCACCGCGTCCGTGTCCCGTGACGGCAGGCTTGTTCTCACGGCAAGGAAGCCCGGCGCACAGACTGGTCTGATGCAGGCGTCCGTTCTTGACGGTGAGGGACAGTTGTCTTCGGGTGACTTTTCCAGCGGTGAGAGCAGGAGGAAGCTCGTCGTGGTCGGAAATCAGGGAGACACATATTTCCAGAGGTGGGACGGAGTGAAGACCCTCCCGGCTGGCAACGACGATGAGAATCAGGTCGTGGACGTCGCGTCGGTGATGCTTGAGACGCACATAAACATAGACGGAAGAACTGACCTTGACAGGGGTTCTACGAAGCTGGTGAGCATCGACTGGAGTTCATTCGGGAAACTCAACACCGTGTATTCGCAGACCAACAGCTTCTTCTCCGGAATCGACTACGACGAGGCGCTGAACCTTGACTCATATCCGTCATCAATAATATGGTCGCTGACCAAGAACGCCGGGGCGGAGATTGACGAATGGACTCATGTCACGCTATCGTCGTCGCTTGCTCTTGACGGTGACAAGGGTCCTGTGACGGCGTTGAGGAGATTTCAGAACAGCGTCCTCGCGTTCCAGCCCAAGGGCATATCCGAGATTCTGTTCAATTCGAGGACTCAGCTGAGCACGCAGGACGGCGTGCCTGTAGAGATAGGAAACTCCGGAAAGGTGGACGGCAAGCGCTATGTCACCGGAAAGTACGGGGTCACAAACAAGTGGTCTATAGTTGAGGGCAAATCTGCTTTATACTTCGTGGACAACATGAACAGGGCGTTCTGCTCGTTCAGCGGAGGCGCGATAGACAACCTGTCGGAGAAGCTCGGATTCGGCGCATGGTTCAGAAGCAGGAACAGCGTCGAACCGTGGACTCCGGAATCGTTCGGAAACATAGTGTCGTTCTATGACAGGGTGAACTCCGACGTGTATCTTGTGAAGTCTGACTCTGACGAGGAGGCACCGTGCCTCGCATACAGCGAGACACTCGGGGCGTTCTCAAGCTTCTTCGACTACGGCTCCGTGCCGATGATGACCAATGTCGGCGACAGGTTCGTGTCATACAAGAGAAACCGCCTGTGGTTCCAGAACGAGGGGTTCTACTGCAACTTCTTCGGGATGAACCACGGCTATCACACGATATACCGTGTCACCCCTGATCCTTACGGGGACAAGATATGGACTAATGTCGAGTACAGGGCCGACGAGTACACCGTGCTTGACGATGACGGAAACTCCGTCGTGCCGGACAGAAGGCTGCTCGACGGCGGCGAGTTTGCCGGAGTGGACGGGATATACAGGAAGGACGGAACTTTCGACCTGATAAAGGTATGGAACGAGTATCAGCAGACGAGCAACATAGCCAAGTCCGCCGTGAAGAAGTTCCGTACGTGGAGGTTCGCGATACCGAGGGCGGTTGCTACGGAGACCAACAAGTTCAGTCTCGACAGGATAAGGAATCCGTGGGTGAACCTCGAGTTCGTGAAGATAAACGGCGACAACGAGCCGAGAAAGGAGCTTATGCAGCTTCATGACATAACCGTTAAATACTTTGAGTGATATGCCGACGAACGAGGAAATATACAATGCGATAAGGCAGGCTCAGACATTCGGCGGAAGCGACTTCATCTCGCAGATGCGAAATGCCGGGGCTGGCCTGAAGAAACTGAACGGAATGGACGGACTGACCGACGAGCAGAAGGCGAAGTACGGTTCCGGCTTGAAGGCGAAGATGGCACAGGGTGCTGTCGGTGCTGTCGGGACAGCACTCGGTGGTCTCACGTCAATCGTCGGAGTTGCTGGTGACATGGCAGGTCTTGCCGACACGACTGCACAGCGGAACATGATTTCGGCAGTCGGAGATACGGGACGCGGAGACTACGGCTCGTATGACCAGATAGCCGCTGACTACGGTAACGTTCAGGAGATGCAGCCCGACCTCGACTATGACACGATACGCGGCGGAAGCACCGCGCAGAGGATTGGCGGAACTGTATCTTCGGCACTGTCCGGGGCGGCAGCCGGGGCGCAGATAGGAGGACCGTGGGGAGCTCTCGCGGGCGGTGTCATAGGTCTCGGAGCCGGAATAGGAAGCTGGCTTATCGGAAACGCCAAGGCAAAGACTCAGCAGTCAATCATGCAGTCACAGGCGCAGACTGCGGAGGAGCTTGCAGGAGACAGGCTTCGGACGGCATCGGACAATCTCGCTGAAAGGAACTACGGTTCGGCATACGCGAACAGGGCAGCCGGCGGCGGAAGGATAGAGCGCAGGTCAGCCGGCCTACGGGAGTTCGCGGATGTCGTGATGGACAGGCAGAGGACGAGCGACAGGACACATGCCGCCGGAATCGTGAGGACGCACGGAGAGGGCGGAACGATAATAAGGATAAAACGATGACAGATATGGGAAGGTTTGACACGCACGGAGGGTATTTCTCTCCACAGGGTTATCTGAGGATAAACGAGGGCGGCTCGCATGACGAGAACCCCAACGGCGGAGTGCAGCTCGGAGTTGACGGGCAGGGCATACCGAACATGCTTGAGGAGAACGAGCCTGTGTATGACGATTTCGTCTATTCGGACAACATCAGGGCTGATGCCGAGATGCTGAGGAAACATCACATTCCGGAAAAGTTTTCCGGCAAGCTGTTCTCCGAGATTGCCGACAGCTTCGTGGACGAGGCAGCCGAGAGACCTAATGACCCGGTCTCAAACAACGGTCTCAACGCCATGCTCGTCCGGCTCGCCGACGCGCAGGAGGAGCAGAAGCAGGTTCAGCAGCAGAAGGAGCTTGAGGAGGAACTCTCGAAGATGTCCCCGGAGGAACTTGAGCGGCTGGAGGCGATGCTCTCGCAGCAGGGAAATGAACAGCAGATGTCTCCGGAGGAGGCTGCAATGATGCAGGAGCAGCAGGCTGCGCAGCAACAGCAGATGATGCAGCCGCAGATGCCTGTAATGGCGAACGGTGGTTTCATACGCAGGTTCGATGATGGTACGCCTGGCGCTGTTGTTCCTGTCTCGACGGGTAGCACTGTCACGATGACTAATCCTGAGACAGGAGAGCCTTATCGTGTTCAGCTTCCGGACGGTTTGCAGGCTGCGGAGGAGGAGATGCCATACTACGGCGGTGAGCTTGAAGGCTCGCGTGTCGTCGCCTTTCCCGGCAAGTCGCAGGCTTGGGTTGATGCCGAGGTCGGGCCACGGAGCATAAAGAAGAAGGTCGCTGAAGGTACCGGACAGTTTGTCCGTGATGCCTATGACGTGTTCAACGAGGTGAAGACACCGTTCTATTTCGTTCCGGGAATAGGCACGGCACTGTCCGTAGCCGACGGCATTCACGGCGTTGCAACGGGCGACCCTGTCGAGATTGGACTTGCACTGACCCGGTTTGCTCCGAAAGGAGGCAAGGGGCTTGCCTCCGCAGTCAGGAATGCCGAGGATGTCGTGACCGAGGGCGCACCGGCTGTGGGGGATGCTGCAAAGAAGGGGATGAAGCCGTGGATGAAGAAGACTCTGAAGTGGCTCGGCATCGGCGCCGCTGCGGATGCCGCCGGCTACGGCGCATATAAGGCATACGACGTCTGGGGCAACGCGCCGTCGAACAAGGTGGAGCAGGAGTATCAGATAGACAGCGACCTCAACGACTATGCCTGCGGAGGTATTCTGCGCAGATATGATGACGGTGGCAATAAAGCAGGCAGCACTGCATTGACCACTCTTCCGCGGTATGCCGGAATGCTCATGAACGGTGCCATGGGAGTTTACAACGCATTTCAGAAGCCTGACAGCTATTCGGTTCCGACCTACAGGCCGATGCTTCCTGCTGGGCACATGAGCCTCATCGACCCTGTGTATAATCCCGTGGACGAGGAGAGGACACTCAACGCTGTCCTCGCGCAGAACGCGGGTGACAGGAGGGCGATAATGAACGCCGGCATGGGACCTTCCGCTGCCGGAACTCTCCTCGCATCAGGCTACAACGCCGGACGGAACATCGGCGCGGCACGACTTGAGACAGCAGCCGCGAACAACGACAGGAGAAATGCGGTCATCACGCAGAGAAATGCAAATGCCGCTCAGCAGGCTCAGTTCCAGTCGCAGCTTGCGGCACAGAGGGCGCAGATAATGAATCAGGCACAGTTGCAGAATATGCAGAACAACCTGCTGATACAGCGTCTGAACACTGCTGCGGAAGGGGAGAAGTTCACTGCACTGTCCGGAAACATAGCGGCGATGTCAAAGGACCTCGCCGGAATCGGAAAGGAGAACTTCGCGATGAACCAGATTTCCGGAAACCCGTATTTCAACTATTCCGTAAATCCGGACGGTTCCATCACATTCACGCCGAAACATACGGAAGGTTGCGGCGGGTTCATCAAACGATATAAGAAGTAAGAGATATGCCAAAGTTTTTAGTCACAAGCGGCTCCACATTCGAGCCGTTCTCATACGACCAGCTCGTGAAGCCGGTCGCCCTCGCGCAGGAGGCGCATGACAAGACGCAGGACGCATACGACCAGCTGAGCCTTGAGACGAGTGCGCTTCAGAGATACATCACCGACAATCCTGAGGATGCCAAGGCAAAGAGCCTTTACGACAGCTACATGACGAAGCTGAACACCTTGCAGGACAATCTGTGGAACAATGGGGTGAGTGCACAGACGAGGCGTGACCTGTCGGCTGCAAGGTCGGCATACGCGAGCGATATAGCCCGCATTCAGAAGGCTGTCACGAGCAGACAGGAGCGCAGCAAGGCGTACTGGGACATGAGGCACCAGCATCCAGACCTCGTCATGGGAACCGACCCGGGCACGAGCGGTCTCGACAACTATCTGGACGACGACAACTACGGCGCTGACTACTATACCTACAGCGGCGACCAGTTCATGCAGGAGGTGGCGACGGACGCGAAGGCTCTCGCATCCGACCTTGTCAGAAGTCTCGGATATGACAGGAATAGCATTCCGGGCTACATCACGAGGATAGAGCAGACGGGGTTCACGAGCTCGGAGGTGGCGAACGCGAGCGCGGCGGTCGAGGCCTCGCTTGCATCCGGAGACACCTCCTTCTCCAATCTGTCTGAACCTGAGAAACTTCTTGCAAACACGCTGCTCTCGCATCTCGATTCCACGGGGGCACGCGGGAAGGTGAGTGATTCCGAGTTCGGCAGGCTTCTCGAATACGGGAGAGCCGGGCTGTCGCAGGCGATAGGCAAGATTGACAGGAAGGACTTCAGCGACAAGGTGTGGGACTGGAACAGGCAGATGAGTCTCGCACGGCTGAAGACACCGAGGAGCAGCGGCAGCACGGAGAAGGCTCCGAAGTCTCCGTACAGCTTCAACTCGACGGTGAGCGAGTTCAAGACAGCCGGGTATGACAGGCTCGCGAAATCACTCAAGGGAGAGTACAAGGCGTATGAGGGCGGAGTGAAGATGCTCAAGGGCGCGGACGGCGGATATACGGAGGTGTCAGACCCTTGGCAGATGGCTCAGATTGTGTTCAACCCGGGTGTGAGGCAAATTGCCCGCCGCGAGTTCGGAGGACTCGACGTCGCCCTTCCGGGAAACAAGACCGGAAAGCTCGGCGAGCAGACCGGACATATCACGGACAGGAAAGGAAAGGAGCACGAACTGAAGACCCGTGACCTCTCCGGCAGGGTGTGCGACAGTCTCGGACTGCCTCACGGAAGCGTCGGGGTTTACAGCGAGGGGCACTTGCAGGAGGGCATGACAAAGAAGTTCAACGAATACAGGCGTCAGTATGAGGAACATGTGGCAGCCTACAGGGAAGCGAATCCGGATATGGACTTCGACGACATAGCGATAAGTCCGAAGAAGGAGCGCGAACTCCGTGAGAGGTACGACATAGACGCAGACATCGACTCGTCGGACATAATGTCGGTGGTGATGACCAAGGAGAACGTCGCCGAGCGCACTCCCGCGACTCTCGCGAGCACCGACTCCGGCGACGACTATCCGCGTGAGAACTACGGTCGCGCATTGATAAGCGCGTTCCGCAGCGCGTCATCGAACGGCACGGTGTCGAAGGGTTCTCCTTATGCCTTCTACAGGGTAGGCAAGGGCGGCATCTCCACGGACCAGAAGGGCGAGACGGACATCAAGAAGGTGTTTGGTGACAAGCCCGACCCGAGAACTGTCACGAGCGTCACGGCGCTCCCGGAGGACATCGCAGCCGGAGCCGGGCAGGGAAGGCCGCAGCTGCGGTTCTCGACAACAGCATCCGACGGCGTGTGGGCAACCGACGCGTCGATGTTCGGAAGTCAGGTGTGGGCGGCTCTCAAGACCCCGCTCTACGGTTCAGGCCAGTTCGCCGGCTACACCACGTGCGATGTCGTGGACTATCTCATGATGCCGCTCATGCATCCTGACCGTATGCTCCGCATAGGAGACGACGCTTCGTCGAAGTGGGCGCTCGGTATGTATTCCCTGCTGAATGATGCCTTCGGCTATCCGGAGGGTCCTGTGGTGTACGGCGCCGACGGGACTCCTCACATGGTGACTGGAAAGGATATCGTGAGGAATCCGGAACTGCGGAGCGAACTCTACGACATGGCGGTACGGTACATAAACATCGCGCTCCGTGCGGCGAGGGACGAGAACAGCGGAAACCATCCGCAGAGCATAGGAAACAGCTCGACGGAGCCTGCCACATACATGGAATAGACTTGCACGGACGGCAAATTATCGGTAAATTTGGAGAAAGGAAAGGAATATGGAAACCAAGGAGATACACAGCATTCTTGACAGCTATCAGAAGGGCACGGCACAGCCGGAGGACGATGTGCAGATTGAGCTGGAGGGGGCAGCCCCGGAACGGAAGGCACAGGAATCCGAGGCTCCTGCGCCGCCGTCGTTCTATCAGAGGATGAGGCAGGGAATAAGGACGAACCCTACGGTGTCGGAGGACTACACGGAGCAGGCTCTCGGGGCTGGCTTCGGCACGTCGAGGTACGATGCGGCATTTACCCCAGCTACTGACCTTGAGCACAACAGGGCTCTCGGTCAGTCGTGGTTCGCCAAGGTCGGGACGGGTCTCGCCAAGGGTGGGGTCACTGCCCTCTCGACGCTCATAAACACCACCGCAGGCACGCTGTGCGGAATAGGAACCGGACTCTACGAGCTGGCGACGGACTCGAACGGAAACGGGAGAGGCTTCATGGACACGCTCGACGCGGGAGTGAACAACTGGGTGTCGGAGCAGACGGTGAAGCTCCAGAACTGGAGCGAGGAGTTCCTCCCGAACTACAGGACTCAGGAGGAGCGCTCGGACAGGTATCAGGAAGAATGGTACAAGCATATGCATACCGGAAACTTCATCGGGGATTCCATACTGAAGAACTTCGGTTTCACTCTCGGTGCGATGGGCGGCGGTATGGCATGGTCGAAGCTTATCGGCAAAGCAATGAGTCGCAAGCTTGCCGGAAACGTCATGAAGGGAGCCGTTGCCGCAGCGGAGGGTGATGCGGAGGCGAACGCCGGGCTCGCGAGAGCCTTTGAGGCGATGAAGCGCGGCACAGCCGTTGGCGTGGATGCTGACAGGCTGTCCGGTGACATACTCCGGGCGGCACGCAGGCTGAACAGCGCCGATGCTCGGCTTCAGCTTTACGGGTCTGTGATCTCCGCCATGGGCGAAGGCTCTGCGGAGGGTCTCATGGCAAAGGACGAGTTTCTTCAGGAGCAGACCGCATGGATAGAACAGCAGTTCGCGGACGAGTATGCCGGGGCTGAGCAGTCTGTCCTCGCGTCTGGCGATCCCGAGCTTGTCCGGAAGCGTCTCTACATCCAGCCGGACGGAAGCCTCGAACCCCGTCTTGTCCTCACTCCTAAGGGCGAGGAGGAACGCGACAGGCTGAGGCAGGAGGCGGCTGACAGGTACTCCGACCTCACGCGCTTCGCCGAGGAGCAGGCTGACAGGCTTGCCACGACCACGTATCTCCTAAACCTTCCGATACTGACGGCGTCCAACGTCATCCAGTTCGGAAGGCTCTTCTCCGGGGGATGGAAGACCAACAGGGCTAACGCGGTTCGCGGCGGCATGACTATAAACGGCGATGGGATTTTCGGAGCGTACAAGAAGAAGGGAGGCGTGTGGGGAAGGTCCATACTGAACTCTCTGAAGGTCGCCGGCACGGAGAGCGCGGAGGAGATGCTTCAGGGCACTGTTTCGAGCGGGGCGCAGGAGGTGGCGCGTCATCGGCTCTCGTCATTCAATGATATGGGATATGACGACGAGGCGACCCACTCCGTGCGCTCGTGGTTCTCTGACATGTATTCCGGAGGAGCGGAGTATCTCGCCGATGCGAAGAACTGGCAGGAGGGATTCCTCGGTGCCCTTACGGGTCTCTTCGGAATACCGGGAAGGAAATGGCACGGCGGAATACCGGAGGCGGTCAGGGACGCCAAGGATGCAACCCGCTCGTCCAAGGAGGCTGCCGACGCGCTGAACACGCGGGTGAACTCCAAGGAATTTCAGGACATGTGGAGAGGCTACATAAGGCATCTCAAGTTCGACAATGACATGGGACGCGCCACGGCTGAGGACAACCAGTACGCATGGCACACCGCCGACGACGCGCAGCTCATAAATGACGTGATGATGTTCGCCGACGCGGGCAGGCTCGACGACCTCGACCAGCTCGTGTCCCATTACGGAAGCCTCTCGGCAGCGGACGCTCAGGGAATCCGCGAGATGCTCAAGGGCGACGGAAAGGCGGCTGACGACTTCGTGAAGAACGCCTCGGACGCGGAGGTGGTCGGACGCGTGAAGAAGCAGGCGGACAGGGTCAGGGAGACGATAAGGGAGTACAAGGACATGTACGACGCGCTCTCCGCACGTGCTCCGATGGGGGCGTCCGACGAGTTCCTGAGGGAACTCGTGTTCACGGCTCAGCAGATAAGGGCGTTCGACAGGCGCTTCCTCCGGATGCTCGGCGAGACGATGACGGCGATAGACCCGCTTCTCTCCGTCGTGTCTTCAGTGAATCCAGAAACCGGCGAGGCCATGACCGAGGAGGAGCAGAAGCGCAGGTACGAGGCCATGCGCGACAACTACGAGAGGATATTCGCCGGCACTCTCGTTCCGGTGAACCTGCCCAAGGAAATGCAGAAGGCGGTGGACGACGCGCTTGGTCTGCTGGACGAGCTGACGAAGGATGACGCCGAGCTGCACGCGAAGGTTGCCGACATGAAGAAACTGTCCGAGGACAGGCGCGACTTCTACGAGAAGCTGCGCACCTTGCAGGAACCGAAGGCGCAGGAGAGGTTCGAGAAGGCGGCTGTGACGCAGGAGAAGGTGGACGACGCGGCTGAGGAGGCAGCCGTGAAGCAGGAGACCGACGAACTTGACACCCTCGACAAGGTGAAGAAGTCCTTCTTCGGCATCATCAATTATCGGGAGAGGGAGCAGTATGCCGATGACCTGCGCAGGGTGGAGGACGACAATCCGAGCGTCAGGAAGTTCCTTGCAATCAAGAGGAAGCATGACGCGTTCAGAAAGTATCTTGAGTCCAACCCTGTGACCTCTCCGGACATAACCGTGAACTATGCGATGATAGCCGGGCTTGTGGACGATGTCTTCAGGAACGCGAAGAACCCGGAGGACTTCGACACGCTTCCGGATTATGTGTTTCCGAGCGAGGAGAACTTTGACGCGAGGAACACCTCCATATTCGGGATCAAGAGCCCGACGGCGTACAAGAACGCCATAGAGGCGGTGAGGAAGTCCATGCGCGAGTACCTCCAGCTGGAGAGCGACACGGCTACGAGGAATACCATAGGCGCGAAGCCGCTTGAGTTCACTCCTGACCCGGACACAGTGTCGGAGCCTACTGGACGCGACGCGGCACAGCCGGGAAGCCTCGTCCCTACTCCGGGCAGCGCGGACGGCGAGTCTGAATCGGTGAGGCGCGAGGTCTCCGTTAAATTCACCGGAAAGGCTGGTGACGAGAGAAATGCCACATACATTGTAGAAAGGGACTCCTATGGTATTATTAACGCGGATGTCAAGAAAGGGGCAAACATGCTTGACGTGGATGTAGCCGACCTGCTTGACGCCGGGCTTTCCGAGAGTGATTTCGAATCGGATGATGCTCTTGACGGCTCTGTGCTTGAGGACGGCAGATTCGTGCTCCGTAATGCATACGTTGGCCATACCGGAAACTTGGTCCTTACAGGGTCACTGAACGGTACCGTAGTGCAGATTGATGGAAAGACGGCGGACACCAAGTCTGCTCTTCGGGCAATAGCTCCGGAGATTGCCGAGGCACTCGGAATATCTGAGATATCCGAAACTGAAAGTTCCGAACAGGACGACACTGATGAGGGCGACACGCAGGTGGAAGCAGAGAGCACTCCGACCGAAGCAGGAGTTGCGGAGGCAGCCGCATACGACGACGTTCCGCAGGGTATGCAGGACGAGAGAATAACCTCGGACGGAAGGCATTATATGATACCTTACTACAGGACGAGTGTGCCCGAGGTTGATACGAGCGAGGCGAGGAAGGCGAGGGCTGCCCTCGGTAATGGCTACTGGCAGGCGAGGAGCGAGGCTGACCTTTCGGACTTCGTGCTCTCGCATCCGGAATACGCCCCGATATGGAACGCGCTCGCGCAGAGGGGAGCGTTCAGATACACGGCGACCAAGCTGCACGTCGGCGACGAGATACTGCTTGCCATCGACCCGAAGTTTCCGAAGTATCAGGGAGAGGACCAGATACTCGTCTGCACGAGGAATTCGGAGGGGAGGCTTCAGGTTCTGAACACCCTCTCTTATCAGGGGAACAAGTACTACGGCCTGTATAACCTGCGTGACAGGGTGATGAGGGAGTATGAGGGCTTTCAGAAGAGGAATCCGAACGGGGTGTTCGTGTTCAGCAGGAAGTCTCGTGTGTGGGGACTCCGCAAGGGTCTCATCGACTACGACTACTCCGGGAAGACGGAGAACTCCGTGAACCAGTTTCCGGGACATGAAGAGGGCTCTGTTGTTTTCCTCAGCCGCGAGCTTGCTCCGATTACGGTCGTCGGTGACGACGGCTTGATGAAGAACAACAGTGGGATTCTCAACAAGGTCATTACAAGGTCAAAAGAGGCTGAAAGTAAAAAGAAATATAAAGAGACCAGAAAGGGGACTCTCTACTTCCTGTCCCCGACGGGCGAGGGGGCGGTTCCGATTGCGCTGAACGTCCGTCACTTCAACGAGGAGAACATGGAGACTGCCACACCGACATTCGAGAGGATAAGGGAATCAGTGTCGAGAATTGCGGAGATTGTCCGTGGAGTTGAGGTGATGCCGAAGGAGCGTGACTTCGAGGTTCCCGTGACGGAGCCCGTGCTTGACGCGGAGGGGAATCCGGTTCTCGACGAGTCCGGAAATCCCGTGACGCGCCCTGTGATGGAGACCGTGAAGGGCGAGGACGGCAAGGAGGTGCAGCGGCAGAAGACGGAGACGATAAGGAGAAAGGAGACTTGGGAGGAGTTCGGAAAGAGGCAGGACGAGGAGGTGATTCCGGAACAGAACAGGAAGCTCCACGAGGAGCTGGGGAGGCTCCGCAACGAGCTTGACTTCCACAAGTGGTTCTTCAACATCGAGAACGTCACCATGCACAATGAGGACGGCACGGTAGCCGGAAAGCAGACTATGCTCCGCGTGAACAACGGCGCTGCGGCTGCGGAAGCCGGGGAGCAGCAGAAGTCCTACCTCATAAGACCCGATCAGGCTACCGTCGGCGGGATGATGAAGTTCATCGCGAAGCTCGACTGTCCGATTGACGTGAGGCTGCATGTCCCTAAGAAAAATAGTCAGGGAAAAAACAATACAGCCGACAGCGAGGATGAAGCAAATGCGCTTGACGCTTTCAAACAGAGAGTGTCCGAACTCTTCAACGAGGGCATCCTCACGACGAACGCGAGGGCTCTTCATCCGAAGGGGACTGACTTCTACTTCGACGCATGGGACGACACGAGAAAGGAGTTCAGACCTATGACATCCTCGCAGACCATGCTCCGTGAGGAACAGGACAGGCGTGAGGTCGAGGAGCAGCAGCTTGCCGAGGAGCAGAGGCTGGAGGACGAGGGAGACAGCGTCCCTGTCATTCCTGAGGATGTCGAGAATGCGATCCCGTCAGATGAAGAAATTCAAGATGCGGATGGCTTTGCAGCCGATTCTGTAGAGGAAGACGCTCCTGCAAATAAACCAAAGCCTCGTATGCTCGGTAAAGAGAAATCTGCGGCACAGCAAAGTGAGCAGGGAAATACTGAAGATAAAGCAGGACAGACTGAGCCGGAATCACAAACACCCGAGCAGAAGTCGGAGGCTGACAGGCAGCTTGATGAGATTGTCACAAGGACTTTCGACGAGCTTGATGCCGACGGCAAGAAGTATCTTGAAGACAAGGGATATTCTGAGGAGTTCTATGATACTCTTACTCCGGAAGCACGAAGGAAGTTGTGGATATGTATGTTCTAAGTTTTAATGCTATATTTGCTGCATTAAAACAACTTTATCATGTGTGACTTAGACGATTTTGATGACGACGAGGTTCCTTTCATTCCACAGGATGCAGGAAGTGCCGAGGAACTTCAGTCAGTTTCAGATATGGATGGGGACTCAACTTTCGAGGACCTTGACATTCTTTCTCCTGGCAGTGTCAAAAGAAAATGCCTGCCGAGGATGTCTATCCCAGCAGATATTGCAGTCATTTCGGATTTTCCGTCTGTAAAGGAACATAAAGCTGAAAGTGAGTTTTACAAGCCACCATTCTATGATGAGACATGGAGTATGGGATGGCTGTCATTTGATGAACTGCCAAATGGTACACAACACCTGCTGAAACTATGCGGGGGAGCCAAAGGCTGGGATGACTGCCCGTATAAGATAAAGCTACATATTTTACAGATGATATATGATTTGCCTAAAATATATTAAGCGTTTTTTTCAATGTCTGTCACTGAGCGTGAACAAGTGTTGAGGTGCCTGTGATGAAGTAATTTGAGATTGCCGTTTTTTATTCCCCCGATTTCGGTGGATTAAGATGCCATCGCAGCTTATTGACGATGCGCTAAAACGAATAAAGGAATCTTTGCGATTCCTTTATTCATTTATGGATGACTGCTCCTGAATCCACTTGCCAAGATTGCCGTTTTCATCAACAAGCTTGTATGAAAGTTTCTTGATAAGTTGGTTTGCATAAATGCGGAGTCTTGTCTTTACATCATCGCTGTTCTTCTCATTGTATTTTAGTTCTGCATGAGTCTGTAATGGAAAAGTGATTTTAGGGTCATCCATATAGACATCAATGCCTTCCTTAATATATTCAGTTCCGTTATACATCGGACTTGCAATTATCTCTGACTGAATACCATTTATACCGTCAATACCATCAGTTTCTGAATCTTTCGATAAGGCCCAGCTGTTCGTTTCTGATATTGCGGAGTTTGTGATTTTCGCAAGTCCCCAGAAAGTGTTTCCCTTGATTTCAAGAGATTTTCCATGCTTAACGGCATCTTCCTCTCTGATGTATTTAAGTCTCAGCACGGAAACCACATCGTCGTTTGGCGGAGGAAGCACTGCCGTGTGTTGAAGTCTGTCCTTGCCCTTCTTCATCAGGGGTTTGACAAGACACCGCAGGAATATCTCGTCAGGCGCAATATCTCTGTCTATCTTTGTTCTCTGCGTGTCTTCCATATTAAGCCAAAAGTTGTTCAAGAGCCTGCGGGATAGAGTTGAAACTGCATTCCATGCCTTCCGATGCGTGATTGTGGTCATTCCGGAAGTCTGTGAACCATCCAATCTTTGATTTTCCAATCTCCACAGACACGAGTCCTCGTTCATCCACAAAGTCAATGACGATAGAACCGTATGGTGTTGGTTCAATACTTGCCGGTGCATCATAGTCATAGTCTGACAGATTCCTTAGGAATCTTTTTGCATTGTCTATAACTTCACTTTCCGGAGTGATTGCCTTATAACCGTCCCACCCATTAGTTATCTTGGAAATCTTGTCCAAGTCTTCAATCACCGAGCTGTATTTTGAATATATGCTGAATGTCTTTTCTGAATGCGGACGATACAGCAAAGCCACGGATTTGCTGCTGTACAATGCCTTGCTCATTTCGCATGGAAATATGTTGCTGTCCTGCGTGATATGAAATGATGTGTTGACTATCATTGACGTGAACACAGTCCCTGCAATCAGCAGTTTGATACATTTCCCGCTTTCGTATATTGGCTGATACAAGTTGTCGTCAGCTTTTCGTGTGTCGTATGTATAGCAACTCATTTCGTTCCCTCCATTATCCTTATCACATTTGGACTTATGCACCAGTTATATGCGTTAAACAGTATGTCGTTAAGCACGTTGAACTGACTTGCGGCAGCTTCCTTTGCCATAGGACCTTCAAGCATGGCCTCGATGTCGAGTACGACATTTCTCTTTTTAACGTCAGAATCATCCTTCATAAAAGCTGTCCGTACAGTTATTGTAAGAGCGTTGTCTTTCCACTCGTATTTTCCGAGCAGCGGTATGCCTTTTTCCTTGTCGTTCAGTTGGGCACTCTTCTCTGACAGCAGTTCAGAAGAAAACAGTTCTTTCGTTATTTCGCTTTCTTTAAGCTCATCTGGATTGTCTGCAAGTATCGGCCATATATTGATTTTTCTCAGGCCTATACATGAAACAATATCCGCCTTCATTATGCCGGCATACTTGTCAAGTTTGGTTATCTGCGGAATAACGTTGTCCACGAACGAATGATAGTTTCTTGCTCCGATTCTGACAGAAGCCGAATCCTTATCAAAGAAGAATGAAATCATCCCGTCAGAACTTGTTATGGACATTGCATCCTCCGGAAAGTTACTTTTTGCCTCAAGTCCGAACTGCTGATTTATGAACGAATGAGCTTCTTTCCTCATTCCTTCTGATACTGTTTCATTGGTTTTGAAACCTATACCGGCGAATACATTCTGGAGAAAAGTGTTCTTGAACAAGCGATGTGGCGTATCTTTGAACGGTATTGTCATAATCTGCTGTTTAGTTTCTGCCGCAAATATACAAAATTTATGCTGTATTAGTTATGGACGACTTATGTTTTATGACATTCTGAATTTCAATCTGTTACCTGTAAAATGTATAACATTCTTGTTACTTGATAATGTGAGTTTGAATGATTACTTTTGCGGAACTAAACACTTATGATATGGCATACAAGGCATTGGACATAGCAAATAAGCTTCTGAAAAAGGCTGCGAACATCTGCGGAGGGGACCTGATGTCGAACATGAAGTTGCAGAAGATGCTGTACTACGAGCAGGGTTATCATCTTGCGGCGTTCAAGTCTCCGCTGTTCAAGGAGGACATCGAGGCTTGGATGTACGGCCCAGTCGTACCGAGTGTGTACGAGCACTTCAAGAGGTACGGGGCAAGCGGAATTTTCCCGGAGTCAGATGATGAGGTCAGACTGTCAGAGGATGAGGAAGATTTATTCAATGAGGTGTTCGATGCCTATATAGACTTCTCTGCGTATGGACTGATGCGCAAGACGCACGAGGAATCTCCGTGGAGAAACACGCCGACAGGCACTGGCTGTATAATATCAACAAGTTCGATGACCGACTTCTTCAAGACGAAATTGGTAGATGAATAAGAAGTTCATAAAGAAGGTAGAGGCACCGCAGGAATCGAGGGTAGGGCAGAAGCAGTACATATCATTTTCCTTTGAGCTGCTGCACGATGCAAGCTATACGGACTGCAATGAGCCGCAGTTTTTCATCTGTTTTCTGAAAAGACTCAAAAAGCTGTGCGAACTTGACTGGAATGAGATTAACAAATCGCAGCGTCACTCGTTCGGCTATGAGAAGATACCAATTACGGCAATCAAGAAGGACATAAGCATAGCAAGGGACATTGATTATCTGTATTCATTCAGGGCCACCGGAAGCAATCATGTGTTCTTGGGATTCAGGGAAGGAAATATATTCAAGGTAGTCTTTATTGAATCAAAGTACGGAGACATTTATACGCACTGAATGGGACATCACAAATACCAAAGGTAATCTTAATCAAAAGAAAAAATGAACGAGCATAACATGGACACAGTGACTAATGGGCAGCTGAATTTCCTGACAACAGGATTTGATGCACGGCACATGACTTCTGTCACACGAAGAAAATCGGAAAGTGACAGAAGGAAGTTCAATATGTATTATGACAAATGGAATCAAGAGACAATGTTTCTGTCGTCCTCGTCCGCCATTTTAGGCAACAGATATTTCAAACATATTGTTTCAATGGGAATGGCTGCCTTTCCGTTCATAGTTGAGAAACTCAGACAAGAGCCATCATTCCTTGTCTATGCCTTGGACAGGCTGTTTCCTGGAACTGTTGATTATACTGGGTGCAATAATCCTACAGATGCGTGTAACAGATGGCTGGAAGTGTTGAAGAACTGTTAGATACGCAGGATAACAGGCGGTGTTTGATTGGCACTTTTCCGGGACTTGCAGATGATGCGAACTTCAAGGTATTAAGTGAATGCACTACAAGATATAACTGCATAGCTTGGGCTATGGGTTTCGAGGACAGGTGGGTTGAACCTCAGGAGCATCCGGAATACTGGTGGCCTGCGGGTGCCGAGAGAGGCTTGTCGCGGAGTGCCTTGGAATCTGCATTCGAGTCCGTGGGTTTTGTCAAGGCATCTGATGCTTCTATGGAAATTGGTTTCGACAAGGTAGTGCTGTACGGTAAGGATGGACAATGGGCCCATGCTGCGCGTATCATTGGCTCTGACATTTGTCATAGCAAGTTTGGCGGGGCTTGGGATTGCCGTCATTCAATATATTCGATAGTCGGCGCTTTGTACGGGAATCCGTATTGTTATATGAAAAGACCTGTAGTCGTTCAGTATAACTGTTGATTTTTCTAACTGAAACATTTATAACAGCGAAACATTGGAATAACATAAGTATATTTGTGCGTTTATAAACTATATACTTATGTTACAAGTTTGTCCGTCGGTGAGTTCCTATGAGAACGACCCGCGTTTTCAGAAATTGATGGAAGCATACAAGGATAAGCATTACCCTGCTGACTTTGTGATGCGCTCTCTTATAGGATGCCGTGAATACTATGACTATGATGAGACTTGGATTCCGGACACTCCTGCGGAGAGAGCCGTGCTCACGAAGTACATCAAGTATCACGAACTTAATCATAAGCTGTCACGGACTGATTCGAAGCTGGATCAGGAGCATTACGACGCGATGTATGATACGCTGTACAGTGTCTTCACTCCGCAGCAGCTGAACAACAGGCTTGACATGCTTGCTACCCTATTTCGCAATTTGGTGACTGCCAAAGAGAGGAAGGAGACAGCCGAGCGCTCTCGGCAGGACATCATAAGGGCACAGGCTGACGACAAAGGAAATGCCTATGTGAACATGATGCGTGAAGTCTTTGACTATATAGCGAAACATCATGCCAATGGTGAGTGGGTGTATGAGCAACTTACGAAGAAGCTTGATATTGTTGATGATAATGACCCGAGAATTGCAGAATACTCAAGAAAGGCATGGGACATCGTTGACAAGGCCGAGCAGGTGCTCAAGTACAAGGAGCAGCTTGCCGCTCTCGCAGCTCCGAGGATAGGCGAGATGGAGGGGTTCGCCGTGAGCGTGAGGGACATGAACGTGTCGTTCGACGAGCAGGCTGACGAGGAGAGCGAGACTTTGTCGGAGGAGGGCGACTCAGCTACCGACGGACACGACACCGAGGAGGGAATGAAGGGCGAGAGGTACACGGACTTCCGTGTGCTGAAGCTCATGGAGACCCTGTCCCCGAAATGCAGAAGATTTCTCTCTACGATACGAAGGACGGACTCTCACGGACACTATACGGTGGATGACATGAATATGCCGCAGTTCGTCGGGGGAAGGCAGGCTGCGATAGTCCTCCGCCGTGCTCTCGTGAACTCCACTCCGGACACCTTCATGGATGATTTGAAGACGGCGGCGGAGAGAAACTCTTGGGTGAACGAGCTTATCCGCAGGCTGAAGGCGGAACCGGACATGCAGGCTCTCGTCTATTGCAACATGAAGAAGACGGAGAGCCTCTATGTGTATGACAACTTCGACAAGGGAAAGCTCACTCCGAGGATTGCCAACTCCCGTTCGGCAGGCTATGTGCTGATGAGGGAGGCCGGAAACAACATGACAGGTGGATGGGTGCTTGACGAGAAACTCAGTGTCTATGAGGCTGACGGTATGCTTGCTCCGTATGAGAAACTTGACAGGTTGGACAAGGAGATGACGGAGTGGGCGAGGCAGTACCTTCCGATACTCGCTCGCATAAACATGGTGAAGAGCAACGACAGATACAGTCCGAATACTATCCGCAAGTGGGCGATTGAAAGTGGTGAATATCACGGAAAGGATTTTAGCTATCTCAACCTTGAACCTGTGGAGGCCATGCGGGAGTTCCTGCGTCAGAATCCTGAGGTTCCTGAGAAGCTTGCCCTGTTCGCTCGCGGCATCGGTTTCGACATCACCGCCGACGACATCCGCGTGAGTGCGATGCAGGAGATGACGCAGAAGAGCTGGGAACATCTTGTAGGTGATTCTCGTTTCTATCACGCAAAGGACAGGAAAAACAAGCTGTGGTGGCTCATGGATGGCATTACAGGCCTATATGGAGGGGCAGCCTCTATCCGTTCCGGAAAGTTTTTCGGAGTGCCTACAGGGCAGTATTTCTACAACGGTGCAAGCGAGGGATTCAAGAAGATAAACCAGTGCCTCGCCCTCGCCAAATATAACGAGGTCGAGAACAGGGTCTATAACAACGGAAAGTCACTCTCGGCATACAACGACGTGAACCTCCTCCATCAGGTCGTGGACGACCTTTCCAACAAGAATAATCTTGAGGACGAGGAGTACCGCAGGATGATTGAGGAGAAGTATCTTCAGTACGAGGGGATGTCCCTCGGCTACGGTGAGAACAGGAAGGCCACGGGGTGGCTGAAGTGGCTTCTTAACGTGGACTGGCGCGACAAGGTCAAGGTTCTCGACTGCGTCGGGTACAACCATGTCGAGTACTCGAAGATGACGACAGCGCAGAAGCTCACCAATGCCATGGCGATGTACTTTGAGTCACAGCAGTTCAACGGATTTTCAGCCTTTGAGGTTCCGATACAGTCGGACTATACCACCGCATATAACTTTATCACCATGGCTGGCGTTAACTACGATGCCTATGAAAAGGCAGTCCTGAATGAGAAGAAGCGTCTCACTAAGGAGGCAGGTGATGACGAGGAAAAGAAGAGGGCAGTCAAAGAGTTGTACGACCCGATGGTAGAGACTATAGACTCGGAACTTCATCTGGATTTCGTATATACGCTGAACGGACGCAAGTATGCCTCAGAACTTGTGAACGAGCTTGCGGACGAGGTGCTCATAGAGCTTGAGCGGATAGAGGCGATAGAGAAGCGCGTCGCCGCGAGAGGTGAGCTGCTCTCTGTATATGAGAGGCAGGGGAGGAAGTTCCAGATATTCCCGGAGTTCAACGACAACGGCTTCCGTGAGAAGTACAGCGGATTCACGGACGCACAGGAGGCAAGGGACTTCGTGTGCGACCAAGTGGCGGAGCAGCTGCACAAGGTGCTCGACGCGGACATAGCGAAGATTGAGCAGGAGAGGGTGCTCTCGCATCCGGCTATGAAGCAGATGAAGGACCCCAACGGCACGGGGGAGAATATGTACGCCGAGAACGGTACCTTCGCAGAGCTTCCAGTAGGGTCTCAGCAAAGGCTTGTGGATTTCTGCCTCAACACCTTCTACGCCCGCCAGCAGATGATAAAGATATTCACGGGAGGAATGGAGCAGTTCAACGGGCTTCTCGACTATGAGAAGAGGAACATGCTCCTGCACGCCACGCACTCGTCGCTCTACACGAACGCCACTTGGAACGGCCAGATGCCGGGGTGGACGAATCCGAAAACGGGGCAGTTCGAGGCGTACGGCTCGAAGCAGAACGTCGTGTACCTTGAGGACGACAAGGCCGCGTCAGCCGTGCTCGACGACATAAGGGAGATGCTCGGACAGCTCAAGGACGCGAAGGTGATAAGCGCTGCGCAGTACTCCCAGATGATTGACGCCTATTCCAGCATAAAGGTGACTGACGGACAGGGATTCCGCACGCTCGACTCCTACAGGGCGGTGATGATCCAGTCCGCCCAGTGGACCGACGAGCTTCAGAGGGCATACAGGAGGATAAAGAAGGGCAACTCGCAGCCGCAGGACATAAACAAGTTCATGCACGGAATCAAGCCTGTCTATACGGGATATGAGACCGTGGAGGCATTCGAGGGGCAGAAGCCGGTGAGGCTGACGGTACTCCATAAGTACTCCGAGTGTGTGCTGCTCCCCGTGGAGCTCGCCAAGTACTGCCTCAAGGTGAAGTCCGCCCCGCTCATGGCGTTCGACGAGGTGCAGAGGAGGCTCGCGCAGGACGGCAAACGTGTGGACATGTTCCTCATGCACAGCGGCGGCAAGGTCGGGGCGTTCTCGATAGTCAATCCGTTCGCGAAGGACAAGACCACCGGAGAAAGAAAATACAGGACGGCTGAGGAGATAGCCGACTGCATCTACGAGAGCGTGACTGCGAGCCCGACGGCGATACACACGCTCGACATGAGCGGCTACGGAATCGCCGCGTCGGTGTCCCACGAGACGGCGGACGAGAAGATTGCGATGGCGTCGCAGGCGGAGAAGGTCGGAATGGCGAACATATCCGAGGGCGACACCGTCACGGTGAGAGGTCGGAAGATGGACGCCCGCAAGGCGAGGGAGCTGTACTATCAGACCAAGGCGGCGGACACGATAGAGATGTACCAGAGACTGCGCGAGACGTTCGTGAACTCCGACGAACTGGATAAGATGTTCAGGGAGGAGATAGCGCAGAAGGCGTACTCGCCGATGGAGATGCAGTTCGCCCTCCAGCATCTGAAGACGGGCGAGTGGGCGATGCCGCTGTTCGCCCCGAACATCGAGCATCAGGTGCAGGAGCTGCTCGCATCGGTGATAAAGAAGCGCCTGACCAAGCCGAAGAACAAGGGCGCGAACATACTTCAGTCCACGGGTCTCGGAATGGACATCGACGCGAGCCCGTTCGAGGGCGACGGCACTCTGACCGAGGACGAGAAGCTGCGCGTGGTGTTCGACGGCACGGGTGAGAACAGGAGGATAAAGTACGTCGAGGTGTTCATGCCGATACATGACAGCAGGCTCGCGATGTTCGCGGAGAGGAACGGCTCGATAAGCCCCGCCCGTCTGCGGGAGCTCGTGGCGGACGGCACGATACCGGAGTCCATGCTTGAGTTCGTGGCGTACCGTACCCCTTCCGACGCGGAGCACTCCGTGATACCTTGCAGGATAAAGGGCTTCACCGCGAACGTCGAGGGCGCGACGCTTGAGATGCCGAAGGAGATTATGGTGATGACCGGTCACGACTACGACGGCGACAAGATGCGGTGCCACTTCAAGAACTTCCGCGTCGTGGACCGCGAGGGTGACGACGTGAACCTGCGGAACATAGATTACCTCCGGATGATTCTCGGTCAGATGGATGTGGAGAAGAGCAGGTTCAGGAAGTGCGTGGTCGATGAGTACGACTACGGCAGGTCTCCGCTGGAGAACTCCCCGGAGGCGAGGAACAACGCGAGGGTGGAGCTGTTCTTCTCGCAGCTCACCTCCCCGGCAGGTTCGAGGAGGATGCTCATCCCGGGGGGATGCGACGAGACCAAGGTCATCGCGAAGTCGATGTTCCTCACGCGGGCCGCGTCCGACGACAGGGTGAAGGGTGTCATCGCGGACGCGCTGCACGCGCAGGGGATGTCGGAGCACGACGCACGCTCAGCCGTCAGGGACTCGTCGTCGCTGTACGACACTCTCATAAGGCGGGACGACGGGCAGCTGTCCGACATCATGAAGGCGGTGAACGGCTACGAGACGCCGTACTCGATGAAGCACGCCGTGGACGCCTTCGAGTACATCATGGGCGGGGCAGAGATGATAGGCATCTACGCCATGTACAACTCCGCGTTCCAGATGTTCCAGCGTCTTGACCTGAACTACAACACGATATTGTCGAACGGGAATGAATACGAGGTGTCGCTTCTCGGGCACAGGTACGGAAAGCTCTTCGGGATAAGGAACCACAGGGGAAGGCTCGCGTCCCTCGGTCTCGCGAGGCTTTTGAACGCCGCCGTCGATAACGGGAAGGACCCTGTGCTCGGCTACCTGCACCAGTCCCCGGAGATGGCGAGGCTCACGGTGTTCATGCTTGCGGCGGGCTCGACCGAGGAGGAGGTGCACCTCGTGATGAACCAGCCTGCCGTGATTGAGCTGACGAGCAGGCTGAAGAATCCGGACTCCCCGGGTATGCACACGGAGATAAAGGACCTGCTCGGCGAACTCGCAGGGACGGGATTCGACCGTGACAGCAACAATCCCATAACCGACACGAGGTTTTTCCTCAAGCCGCTCGGAGTGGTGTCGAAGATGACACGCGATGACTTCACGGGTTCGCTCGGCATGACCTTCGGGGACGTGCTCCTCTCCGGGGACGAGGACCTTCTCCGCCAGCAGGCGGCTGTGCTCGGATTCCTGCACCACATCAACGGGGCTGCGAACGACCTCGCCGACTTCGTGAAGTTCACGAGACCGGAGTCCGCGAGCGGGGCGATAGGGACGACCGTTGCGAGCATCGTGTCGAAGGAGATAGCCCTCAACGAGTTCAGGAAGAAGATTGAGGACAAGAACTACAACACCATAACCGGAATGCAGGAGGTTCTTGCCAAGCGGAACGTGGACGCCGGATGGGAGACCTCGTACCTGAGCGGCGTGATAGGCGACAGGCTCCCGGAGGTGGTCGCGCTGAACGCCCTCATGATAGACAGCGCGAGGGACATGTTCCTCCCGTTCTTCCCGCAGGCGAGACAGTCGTGGGTGGACGTGGCTACAAAGGTCGCAAGCCTGTACAACTACAGGTCAGTGTCCGAGGATCTGCTGAAAAAGATAACTAACGACATGATCCTGTGGAAGCTTCTTTCGGACAAGCAGTTCATCACGGGCGACCCGCAGGCGGAGCAAAAGAGGGTTATCGTGGACGTCCCGAAGGACCTTCACGATCTCAAAGCGAGGATAGAGAAGGCTCATCAGAATCCGGGGACAGACCCGGCTGCTGAGGCTCTCTACGGAAACGTGTTCCTCAACAAGTTCAGGCTCGTGTCCCCGGAGGAGGAGAAGAATCCGAGACTGATGTTCATCATGGACGGAGCGCCTGCGGAGGGTTCGAGGGACATCATAACCTCGTCGTGGGGACAGATGCTGCGAATCCGCGACGAGAGGATAAACAGGCTTGCCGTTGACCTCTTCAAGTACAACATATACACCAACGGATTCGCGTACGGAATGTACGAGTTCGCGCACTTCGCCCCGATGAACGTGCTCAGGCGCACTCCGGAATATGTCCCGGCTCTGCGCAGGATGCTCAAGTCCAGTTGGAAGGACGACGCCGACACGGTGAACTTTATCAACCAGTACGTCATGAACCACTGGGGGGAGGAGCGGCTCGTGCAGCAGGTGACTTCCGGCAGCCTGAAGGTTCTCGGAACGACGGTCGAGGGCGGCGAGGGGCGGCTGATGCTGTCCCCCGCCAACACCAAGGAGGTGCTTGAGGCGATAGGGCATCAGATGTATCTCGTCGTGAGGAGACCGGGGAAGAAGTACACTGCGGGGAAGGACGGAAAGGCCGTGCAGACACTGTACCGGGTTGAGAAGGGAACTCCGGAGGCTCCGATAGTGCTCGTGAAGGCGGCGAAGCTCGGAGGCATGACCCGCAGGGGGCAGGTGACGCGGCAGTACAACCCGACCGTGGACTACCACTTCGTACAGGCGGTCACTCCGGGCAACGACTCGTCGTGGGGAGTGCTCAATGACCTCGAAATCCGCGAGGCGAACGCGCTTCCGCTTTCGGATTCGGAAATTGCACGCATCATAGACAAGGCCGAGGAGCAGAGGATTGCCGAGTTCAAGGCCGGGTTCAGGCTCGACCCGCTCGCCATCTTCGGACCGGCCATGACACCGAAGGAGCAGAGGGAGGCACAGGAGAAGGCCGCCAAGGTGAACAGGAGCGACTCACAGATAGAGAGGCTCGCGAAGCTGTCCGGAAACGCCGAGCAGGAGCGGAAGGACACGGGCAAGGCTGCGGAGGATGACGGCGGCTTCGACCTCATTCCGGAAAGCCGGGACGAGAGCACGGTGCCTATTGGGTTCGGTGACTTCTTCGGATTCGGCGGCGGGTTTGATTCCGAGGCATTGAAAGCAGCCGTGGTGAGGTCCTCCGACACTGACACGGACGCTTCCGCGCAGCCGGAGACACTGCCTGAGGAGGAAGCGGAAAAATACAGGAAGGACGGACAGATGCTGAACATAGTCCGCAGGGACGAAAAGGGAGAGTTCGTGACGGATGAGGTTCCTGCGACTCCGGACAATGTGCGTCTGGCAAGGCGACAGAGGACGTTCGTCGAACTGAACGAGAAGCTTGAGGAGATACTCCACAGGCACGGCGTGGGAATCGGTGTGCTCTACAATGCCGAGGCAAGGATGCACTTCGGCGGAGTCGCCGACTTCGAGACTGCGGACGTGACTGCGGCGGGTCTTGTCGAGCTGATAAGGATTGCCGAGGGCTACGAGGGAGAGCAGGTGCTTCCGGAGGAGTTCGCACACGTCGCGCTTGAGATGCTCGGGCATGACCATCCGCTGGTGAAGAGGCTTCTCGCCGCCATAGACTCAAGCGACGAGGCGTTGCAGGAGGCGTATGACGGGATGTATGGCGAATATGTGAAGATGTACGGCGAGGAAAACAAGGCGAAGCTTGTGCTGGAGGCGGCAGGAAAGCTCGTGTCGAAGCACCTCCTCCTTGAGCAGGAGATAAGGACGAGCGTTGTAAGAAGGCTCGTGAACAGGGTGTGCGACGCGATAAAGGACTTCTTCCGCAAGTTCAGCCGCGACGAGGTCCAGAACGCGATATTCGACGCGAACAGGATTGCGTCGAAGATAGCGAGGGAGATGCTCGGAGGACGGCTTGCCGACGACATGAGCCTTGAGAACATAGCGACCCGCGACAAGCTGTTTCAGAAGATTCAAAAAGATCTTACTGGGAAACAGGATGTGCTCTCGAAGCTACTCAAGACAGAGACCAAGCGTCTCGCCATCCTGAGGAAGCGTCTCGGCTATGCAAACAAGAACACATCGAACGCCTCGCTTCAGGCTGCGGAGGCACAGGTCACTAAGCTGGAGAAGGCGATGGAGAACCACAAGACTGAAGAGGCTGTGCTCTCATATCTCAATGATTCGCTTGACTTCCTTGCCAAGACAGAAAAGTCACTTGACGATGCTGTTAATTCAGGGCGCCCGATGAACTCCGTGTGTCGCAAGCTCAATACTGTGCGGGACACCATATACAGCTATGCGAGGGCAATAGATGACATCCGCGAGGCTTTGGACGATGGAGAGCTGAAGGACACCTCCGGCATCACGGACACTCTCGAACAGGTGTCCCTCGTGGTGTCGCGGTTCAACGACAAGTACACGAGACTTGCAAGGACATACTTCGAGGAGATGCTCTCAAGCGTGTATGGCGAGCACGGGAAGACTGTGGAGGTCGGGAAGCACAAGGGTGAGGTCATCTCGATACATGACATGGCGAGAAAGGCTGACCACGACATATCACTGGCATCAAGGTGGTTCTACGCTTTGGCGGACTGCAACGACTATGTGCTCAAGGCGGTTGATGACATCGTGCGCGGAGCGAAGGTGCGAGCAAGGAGGAGGACGCTCGCGGTCCGTCCGAGGATAGAGGCGGCGATGGCTGACCTCCAGCGTGCGACGGGCTCGCGTGACCAGAGCTTCATGTTCGCGAGGGACAAGGACGGGAAGCGCACGGGGCTGTACCTGAAGCCGGAGGACGCCGCAAGGCTTCTCACACCCGCGCAGCTGAAGTTCTACAAGGAGATGATGGCTATAAAGGCCGAGGCCGATGCTTGCATCCCGTCATCGCTGTACCGCGACGACCATCTGAACATGGTGATGCTCCGCAAGTACACCCTCGACAGGGTGAGGAGCGCGGAGGGTCTCGGGGGCAAGATGCTTGAGGCGTGGGAAGGAATCAAGAACATGGTCATGGACACCTCCGACGACTTCGACCCGGAGAACCACGAGGTGAAGGTTGACTTTCAGGGCAACCGCGTGGACATGCTTCCGGTGAGGTTCGTGCTCAAGGGAAAGAACGAGAGCTACGACGACATGACGGACGACGTTGCGACCTCGATGATGGCATACGCCGGAATGGCGCACGAGTACAACGAGCTCAACGGCGTGGTGGCGATGCTTGAGAACGCGAAGTATATGGCTGCTGAAAGGGACGTGACGCAGAAGACCGGAAGGCGCACGCAGCGCGAGTCCATAGAGACCGACTCTGCCGTGTTCCGCGAGCCGTTCACGAAGAAAGCGGCGAGGCTGCACGCGCAGGCTGCGCTTGAGGACTTCTTCTACATGCACGTCTATGGACACCGCGCCGCCAACGAGGGAACCTTCGGAAACACGAGGATTTCCAAGAGGAAGGTTGTGGACACCATCAACAACGTCGTGTCGCTCTCCCAGATGGCTCTCAACATCCCGCAGCGAATCTCGAATGTGAACACCGGCATGATGCAGGTGGTCATCGAGTCCGCCGGCAGGGGAGTATATAACACGAAGGATGCGGCGTGGGCTTCAGCTGTCTATATGAAGGAGTCCGGTGACAGGCTTGCCCAGACAGGAAAGACCGACTATGACAACAAGCTGTCACTGTGGCTGGAATATTTTGATATAAAACAGGATAATGGTAAGAGCAGTGTGAAGTACGGCAAGGGCAGGATGTCAAGGATTTTTAACAGGAGTCTGCTTTATGCTGGTCTCTCCATGGGCGAGGACTACCTGTCCGCCATAACATCGCTTGCAGCGGCGAGAAACTTCAAGGTGAAGGACGCATCCGGGAAAATACATAATCTCTGGGATGCCTATGAGGTACGTTATAAAGATGCAGCAAACAAAACCGGGGCATATCTTGCGCTGAAGAATGGCTGGACAAAGGCTGACGGGACTCCGATTACGGCGGAGGACGAGGCGGCATTCTCGAAGAAGGTCATCGGATTGAACTTCGAGCTTCAGGGAATCTACAATCTCGACGACCGCAGCGCCGTCCAGCAGTATGCCTTCGGGGCGCTTATCATCATGTACCGCAAGTGGATTGCTCCTGCGATAAAGAGGCGCTACGGGGCGACGCAGTTCAGCGTGCTCAAGGACTCATACGAGGAGGGCTACTACAGAACGCTTCTGAGGACGCTATGGGATTCGATGGTTGATGCAAAGGATGCAGTGACCGAGGATGAGGGGGCGAAGGCACTTCTCAACATCTTCGCTGACGTAAGGGCCGTGGTCTCTGCATACAGGATAAACTGTGACAAGCTGAACGCCTATGAGAAGTCCAACATGAAGAGGGCTTGGACGGAATTTTTGGTGGTTATCGGGCTGTTCCTGTCATCCGCCATGCTGCTCAGGCTTCCTCCGGACGACCACGACGGAAACGAGGCGCTACAGTGGCTCGATAATATGGCGCTGTCGCAGCTGCTGCGTCTCCGTTCCGAGCTCGGTGCGTTGGCTCCGACTCCGCTGCTCGTCGGTGAGGCATTGAGGCTTCTCAAGTCCCCGTTCGCTGCGATAGGTCCCATTAAGAGTACGCTAAATGTCTTCCAGCTGATGCTTCCGCACAACTACATGACGGAAATCAAGGCGGGAAAGTACAAGGGACACGTGAAGGCATACAAGTATTTCCGCGAGTTCCCGATAATAGCGATGTTCAAGAAGGTGGACAATTTCATAGACCCAAGCCCGCTCATCCAGTATTACAGAAACGAAAGTACTTTCGGGTGGTAGGTGTTGTGCAAGTCGATAATTTCAGGTATATTTGCACAGTAATTGTTAGAATTCAAAAATTGAAAAGTGATGTTTGCCGGGAGATGCCGTGAGGTATCTCCCTTTTTTCTTTGTATTATGAAACAAAATTGTTACATTTGTGCAAAAGAATGATGCTATGAGAAGAATTGTCAGATGGTTCAAGGCCAGAATGGCACGCAGAATGCGCAAAGAAATAGTCCTGCACTGCGCGAAGGTGACTTCATACGAGTCGATGTTCCGCATAATGCACTTCATCGAGACCGGGGAATATCCGGTTCAGGATATGTCAACAGCAAAGGGGCGCCTTGCCGGAGGCTCTACTCTCTGAGCATTCTTTTTACTTCTTCATAAGTATATTCCTTTGTCGTGAATCTGTAGGCACCGTCATCAGCTATCTGGTACGACAGTGATACATTGATTTCATCTTCAAGGTCAAGCACAGCAACGATGTTTGCCGTGTTCACAAGAAGTCTTTCGGAAAACCCGGAATCCTTAAATTCGATAAACTTGCTCATATTGCTTTTCTTTGTTTTTTTGATGCTGCGAAGATAAGCATTTTCCGAGGGATTCCGTCTGACGGTCTCCCTCGTTTTCAATGAATGATTTTCAAACAGTAAGCGTTTCATTTATAACCGTCGGGAGCATCGCTTTTCTTCATAGATTTGCCGCATAAAAGGCAACGATATGGATATAAACGCATCATTTCCGAGTCAGACGCTGTCATCCAAACAGAAGGGTGACAGGTGGCGCCGTCAGTGCGTGGACTGGGGAGCGAACCATACATACTTCAAGTATTCTCCGGTGAGGAAGGACATGGTGCACATGAAGGTGAACTATGACCTCATGAACGGCATCATACACATGGAGGACGTCGCCGCCGTGCTCAATCCGGGAAACATATCCACGGCGTTCGTGCCGGACAAGATACAGCACTATCCTATAATAAACTCGAAGCTCAACACCCTGCGTGGCGAGGAAGCGGCGAGGGTGTTCGACTGGAAGGTGATAGTGACGAATCCGTATGCAGTGTCGCAGATGGAGGAGGAAAAGAAGGCTCAGTTCTTCCGGAACATACAGCAGCTTGTGGAGGCTCCGAACCTCGATGCACAGCAGTCCGAGCAGCAGATGCAGGAGACGCAGGACTACTTCGACCATGACTGGCAGGACCTCCGGGAGATAAGGGCGAACGAGCTTCTGCGGCACTACTCAAAGGAGCAGAACTTCAAGCAGATATTCAACGACGGCTTCATGGACGCCGCGATAAACAACACGGAGGCGTACATCTGCGACATCGTGGGCGGAGAGCCTGTGCTCACTCGTCTGAATCCGATGAAGCTCCGCGTGTTCAGGAACGGATATTCGAACAGGATAGAGGACGCCGACGTGGTCGTGTATGAGGACTACTGGTCTCCGGGAAGAATCATAGACACATACTATGACGAGCTTTCGGCGAAGGACATAAGATGGCTGAGCAACGAATTTCCGGACATCGGCGGCACTGGACCTGTAGGGGCCGCAGGGAACTACAACGAGGCGTACCCGTTCATAAACAGGAGCAGGTTCGTCGGGGAGGAGGGAGTCTTCGTGGACGGGAACTCAGGGTTCGCCGAGGTGTTCGACGGTCTTGCCGGTCTTGACGGCGGTCTCGGCTCGAACCTGTTGCCGTATGACGTCGCCGGGAACGTGCGCGTGATACGGGTGTGGTGGAAGTCGCGCAGGAAGATATATAAGGTGAAGTCCTACGACCCGCAGACCGGGGAGGAGAAATTCGACTTCTATCCGGAGACCTATGTCGCCGACACCGACGCGGGTGAGGAGGCGGAGGCTCTCTGGGTGAACGAGGCGTGGGAGGGCACGAAGATAGGCGAGGACATCTATGTGAGGATGCGCCCGTGCCTCGTGCAGCACAACTCGATGTCGAATCCTTCGAGATGCCATTTCGGCATCGTAGGCACCGTCTATAACGTGAACGAGGCGACTCCGTACTCCCTCGTGGACATGATGAAGCCGTACAACTACCTGTACGACGCGATACACGCCAAGCTTGTCGAGCTTATAGCAACGAACTGGGGAAAGCTCCTTGAGATGGATCTCGCGATGAAGCCGAAGAACTGGGAGGTTGAGAAGTGGATGTACTTCGCGAGGGCGAACAAGGTTCTCATCAAGGACTCGTTCAACGAGGGAAGCAAGGGCGCCGCCACGGGCAAGCTCGCTGGAGGCCTCAACAACGCGTCTAAGGGTTATGTCGATGCCGACTGGGGGCAGTCGATACAGAACTACATCAATCTGCTTCAGTGGACCAAGGATTCCATGTCAGACCTCGTCGGCATCAACCGCCAGAGAGAGGGGAACACGTACAACAGGGAGACCGTTGGAGGTATTGAGCGTGCCGTGCTTCAGTCGTCGTACATAACCGACTGGATATTCCAGCAGCATGACGACACGAAGCGCAGGGTTCTGGAGTGCTTCCTCGAATACGCTAAGGCGGCTCTCAGAGGACGCAGCATGAAGTTCCAGTACATACTCTCGGACAACTCGCTGAAGGTCATGGACATTCCAGGAGACGAGTTCTGCGAGTGCGACTACGGACTCCTCATAGACAACTCGAACGACACGCAGAAGCTCTACTCCCAGATAGAGACCCTCGCGCAGGCGGCTTTGCAGAATCAGCTCCTTGACTTCTCATCGATACTCAAGCTCTACACTTCGGCCTCTATACAGGAGAAGATACGGATTGTCGATAACGCGCAGAAGAGGATGCGGCAGCAACAGCAGCAGGCTCAGCAGATGCAGCAACAGCAGGCACAGATGGAGCAGCAGGCTCTCATGCAGCAGAAGCAGATGGAGATGCAGCAGCAGGACGCGCTTAACCAGCGTGACAATGAGACGAGGATTCGTGTGGCGGAGATAAACTCGAAGGCCGAGGAACTGCGTCTCGGAATCTACGCCGAGGACAACAACGTCCAGATAAGGAACAGGGAACTCGACCTTGAGCAGCAGAGGCTGCGTGCCGAGATAGAGCAGTTCGACAGGGAACTCCATCAGAAGGACGAGGAACTCAAGCAGAAGAAGGAGATTGAAATGAAGAAGATAGATATACAAAGACAAACTCGTAAAACCACAGGAGGAAAGTAATGGCAAGACATTTTTCAAAGGAAGAAATAGAGGAGATCCGTGCTGCGCTTTCCGTGCTTTCGGCAAAGGATTCGGATTTTCCGAGGACGGATTCCGTCAATGACGATGACCTGCTGCCTGTAGTGCAGGGCGGTGTGAACAAGACTGTCGGCATACGCGTGATCTCCGGCGGCATCGAGGACAGGGTCATGTCGTACGTGGACGGGGAAATATCCGCAAAGGCCGTTAGATATGACAAGGAACAGACCCTCAGTGACGGGCAGAAGGCGCAGGCGAGAAAGAACATCGGCGCCCTTGAGGATGCGGACGGGGCGGTCACTGAGGAGAAGATTTCAGAACCCTTGAAGGAGAAGGTCAATTACAATGTAAAATTTGTGAAACAGACCCTCGGTGACGAAGAATCAAGGCAGGCGCAGATTAACGTCAGGCTGCGCGACGGCAGCGACAACGTCTTCTTCAGCCCGACCGTCTTCAAAGAGGCGGTCTCCGCAGACTGGCAGAGGCCTCACAACTCGGTGTTCGGGGCGGGATGCAAGGCGAACAAGTTCGGGGCGGACTGCTGGAACAACTCCTTCAAGTCCAACTGCCGGTACAACCAGCTCTACAACGGCTGCTCGGAAAACGTATTCGGCGACTACTGTGAATCGAACCTTTTCAAGAACAACTGTTACGGAAACGTGTCGGAGTACGGATGCTACGACAACACCCTCGGCGAGGGGTGTTACTGCAACACGTTCGGAAGCGGCTGTAACTACATATCGCTTAATGGTTCCGGATGTCATCACATCCGATTCGTCGGGTCGAGCCGCATCTCATTTTCGCAACATAACCTGAATAACATTACAGTCCTCAGGGTTCAGGCGGAACTCCCTGGTGGCGATCCATTAAAAATCACGGTTCCCTCTGAGTATCTAAACAGGTCACGGCATCTCATAGTAACCTCAAAATCCAACCAGAAAGTACACACGGCGGATGACCTCGTCTTCTATTTCGCGGACGAGGTAATCACCCACGATGATCTCGGGACGTCGCTCGCGCTCGACGGAAGGAAGGTCAACCTTGTATGGACATGGTACGACTGATTCATAATGTTTTTTTAACTTTTTAACTGTTATAGTATGGCAAATCCATCATTAAGATTCAGGAAGGTGTCATCGTACCCGACGAGTGGCGTCACTCAGGGCGACATCATCTTCTGCACCGGGGACCACACAATCTATCTGGCCACCGGTTCGACATCAAAGGAGGCGTTCTACGGGGGTAACGTCAAGAGCGTGACGCAGCAGGACGACAAGCTGACGTTCACGTTCATGGACGGAACGAAAGACCTCGTCGTGGACTTCTCCGGATTCAACTCCTCGCTTGAGGCGCTGGAGACGGCTGTGAACGCGAAGGTGTCATCCGTTGACGGCATTAAGGCGATTGAAGTCATCGGCACGGTGACGGAGCCGATTGTGAGCCTGAAAATCGACGAAAACACACCGGGACGCGTGTTGCTCGAACAGGACGGCAACGGTCTCCGTGCGGACTATCTCCCTAAGGCGGGGACGGACATCGCCGTGAACGAGTCGAACGAGAAAATCAGCGTCTCCACCGCCGAGAAAATCAAGGTCATGGGCGTGACCGTGGGCAACCTGTCCAACGGAGGGGAGATTCCTGCGGGCAAGTCCCTCACGGAAATCCTCAAGATGATCTTCCAGAAGACCATCGACGCGAAGGTCGGGGCGAACCCGTCAGTGACTTTGAAGGCGACGGGCATCACCAACGGCGCACTCGTGGAAGTGAACGCGGCTGTGACCGCGACGCTCTCACACGACTATTCGGACGGAAAGTTCGTCGGCGCGGATTCGGCGTACAGCTACAGTCAGGCGGCAGGCTGCGCGAAGGGTACTGTTAAGTATTTCTACAACGGCAACGAGATAACCTCTCCGCACACCCCGACAGTCACCGAGGGCAGCCACCAGTACAAGTGCACCGCCGCATACGGAGCGAGCACGAACACTCCGAAGAAGAACGACGGGACTAACTCTGCGGTGAAGATTGCCGCCGGAACGGCGACCTCCAACACCATCACCATCTACGGAAGGTACCCGGTCTATGCCTACGGAGTGCAGTCCGGCGTCAGCGACACGACCGCCCCTACGGTTAACGAAAGCACCATCCCGTCGGACGGCAACAAGCTCGCGCTCGTGAACGACAACACGCAGTTCGGAGTGGCGTTCCCGGCGATGGCCACGGCGAGGGGCTACAGGATTCTTCTCCAGAAGGGCAAGACCATCAAGAAGGCCATGGCTCTCAACGGCCTCACCGGCAAGTACGACCTCGACGTGACGAGCAAGTTCCTGAACGCCAAGCAGAACTTCACGAGGCCTTGCGGAGACGGCACGGCGACGTACTACCTGTGGGAGTACGCGGGCAGCGAGGGCGCGAACAGGGTAATATTCACAATCGGATAATCGGGAGGACAGAACTATGGCAAAAATTGAAGAAGGAATCATAAAGCTCGCGTCGTCGATATGCCGCACGGGAGGACATCCGCTCGATGACAGCGCGGTCGTGAACACGGTCGCCGACCTCTATGAGTTCAACGAGGCCCTCTATGAGGGAATGATGGTGGTGGTCAATGCGGACCACTCGATATATGTCCTCACGGACGTCACCAAGGTCGGAGAGGCAGCCGGCTGGAAGAAAATCGGCGATGCGTCCGGGGAAATCTCCGGTCTCCAGAGCGCGATAGACAAGCTCAACGGGGACGAGAACACCGAAGGCTCGGTTAAGAAAATCGCGAAGGGCTATGCCGACACGGCTCTTTCGTCCGCCAAGTCCTACACGGACGGCAAGGTCACGGTGACTGGAGTTGACAAGGACGACAAGATTCTCTCGCTCTCGGCGGCCAAGAACCTCTCGGCTGACGTGAGTCTCGCTTATGACAGCTCCGCCAAGAAACTGTTCCTCTACGGCAAGAGCAAAAGTCCGGCAAGCGCGATTTCGACAATCGACTGCGCCTCGTTCGTGAAGGACGGCATGCTCGAAGGCTCTGCCCTCTACAAGGCAACTGCCGCGACGGGCAAGGTGACCATCAACACCAAGGAGTACAGCCTCACCGGCCTCACGGCGAACCACACCTACATCGTCCTCGTCTGGAACACCGACGCGGCCAAGGACGCGATGGCCATCGACGTCACGACCCTCATCGACACCTACACCGCCGGGAATGGACTGAAGTTGTCGAACAATCAGTTCTCGATAGACACCGGCGTTGTCGCCACTGCCGCAGCCGTGACGGATCTCGGGAGCAAGAAGATACAGGGAACCGCAATCAAGGACATCGCCACCAACGGCCTCACGCTGAACGGTTCGAATGTCAGGATAAGCAGGTTGTATATCGCCAGCGGGGACTCATCCGTTGATGGGGATGACACCATTGATGTGGCTGTCGGAAAACTTCAGTATCAAGTTAACGACCTCAAACTGAGCACTACCACCATCGACGGACAATCCGGTGCAATCCTGCTGAAGAAAGCCGATAGCAGCGACGTCGACGGCACCGTGCAGTTCTCTTCGCTCACTAGCAAGAACAAGACTATAACGGCAACGGTCAAGGGTCTCGACAGCGCGGCCTACAAGAAGGCAACAGACTTCGCGACATCCGCGCAGGGCGCGAAAGCCGACACCGCTTTGCAGGGCGCAGCAGGTGGTGACTATATAAGCGCCGAGGTCGGCGGGACTACAGGCCATACCGTGTTAGTTTCGGCAAACACGGCTAATCTTGAGAGCGACTCTGACGGTCTCGTGACGGCACAGAATGCCAGACAATATGTCTCTGACCTCACCAACAGCGCTCAGGAGGCAGCTGAGAAGTACGCCGAAAGCCTCATGACATGGGCAGCCTGGAACGCATAAACATTTTTTCGGCATACGGAGGGTGACACCTCCGTGTGCTGCCAACTAAAACAATTTTGACATGCCAAACTTCAAGCTAAAGAAAGTAAAGACGCTTCCGACCTCCGGCTACTCCACCGGGGACATCTATTTCGTGTCGTCGGAGAAGAAGATATACATCCGCACCGAATCCGGCTGGGAGGACTATGGCGGGGACGTCGCCGCAAAGGTCGCCGACTATGCCGCGCCGGCCAACTTTATCAGAATCGGATACGGCGGTGCAGGGGCTACAAAGGCCACGGCAAAGCATTTTGCCGCCTATATTGCCGGGACTGACGGCGCGACGGCGAACATCAAGGACATATCCATCGACGAAACAAAGAAGGCTCTCGGGCTGAACGCCATGGCGTTCAACACGGGGGAGGCCTGTCTGACTTGGGGCGGGGGAAACCTTGCGGGCAAGGTATCTCCGGTAGATGCCGGTTTGAATCCGAGACTCTCTGCAAATAGATTCGACTTCTTCCCTTCAGACCGGATAAAAGTTGAGTATTCGACGGATGGGGGAACTACTTGGATTGATTATGACGCATCAGAGAGAGAAAAAATACGGCTGGTTTCATCAACACCTTACGGCGGCCAGTTTTTCATCGGCAAAAAGACCAGCGGCAGTGACACAAAAACCGCTAATGACCAGTTAAAAGTCACACTATCTAATCTTGGTGATTTTGTATATACCTGTATTAGAAAGTTTATGTTTTATGTCGCCACTTCTGCTAACAAAAGCTGTTGGGTTACTATCCGAGCAAACACCTACGAAAATAAGGACTCGTTTAGGGAAATTGTAACCAAGGCGCCACTTTCAGGTTGGAGCGGGTGGAATGTAGTAAATATAGACAATGCAATCCAAACAGATGGAAATCATGATTCAAAGGGTCAGGTAAACGCCCTTGAGTTTATATTTGGAGCAGACGCAATTGGCGATGCGGCTCACGGCTCGATGTATATACAAAAGCTGTTTGCGTTTCATGAAACCTGCTACCGTACTGATCCCACAGACAGAGAAATGGCCGTATTGGGAACGCCGTATTCTCTTGATTTTGATAAATCGGCAACTTTTATAGGCGCAGTGAAAGCGACCTCGTTATATGAGGGTAATACCGTCCTCTCCGACAAGTACGCCCTCAAGACGGCGATACCGTCTGTGATTGGAGATGTCACAAAAGCGGGGAATAATACTTTTGCCGGGAATAATACCTTCCAGGGCAATGTGATTCTTCCAAAATCTATAGATTTCGCTGCAGGTACGCTTCGTCTTATATGGGATGGCTCAGCCTTTATATTTGCTGACCTTGGAAAAGGAAACGATGTTATTCTTAAAGGCATAGGAACTCCTACTGATAATACCGATGCTGCCAACAAGAAGTACGTGGACGACAAATTTGCATCTGGTAATAATGTGTTTGGTGGAAAAAACTTATTCAAGGGGGACGGAGTATCTTTGGGAACAGAAGATAGATATGTCACCATTAACGTAGATAATATATCAACAGGAGGAAGTACGCCAATTATCAGTTTTAACGAGTCTGAATCTGATGCTCCTGTTTTACTGCGCAGCATACATGACCCTGCATCTCCACAGGATGCTGCTACAAAGAAATATGTAGATGATGTGTTTGCATCTGCCAGTGGTGGAGGAAGCGGAAGCGCGAGCAAGCTGAACGTTTCGGACTTTGACGAAATCAGCGGACGACCGATATGCGTTACGGATACCGAGAACCGTGACGTGCTCTTTGTCGAGAATAATGAGGGGGACGCATACACCGGCCCTCAGCTTACCATCATGAAGTACAACAACGGCGGTACAAGCCAAGTTCATGGCACTCACGACGCTCATGTGATTGACATATGCGGCAGTGGCATAAAAATCGGTACATATGATGAAGATACAGGTTATGCTTATACGACCAATATAACTAAGGATGGTGTTCAAATAAACGGCAGTAACGTCCCTACGGCAAAGACGCTGCAAAGTTACCTGCCGATTAGAACAAAGGCCGTGAGCACGACGACTAATGAGACAATAGCATTGCAGAGCAATGTATTGACAACTCCAAATCGAATCATCCTCGATAACACAAGCGGGCTAAAGGTTGTGCAACTTCCAGCTAATCCGTATGACGGGGAGACTTATGAAATCCTCCGCATCGGCGCTGTCGTGTTCACCCTTGCCGCTGCTGATGGAAAACTTATACAGAAATGTACAGGAGGAACCTCGACCACACCAATAAGCATATCGCAGTCCGGCAAGTACACCTGCATCTATTCCTCGTCTTCCAGCAGGTGGTACATCATGAGAGACGATTTCGTGTCATTCTGATTGACGGTTAAAACTCAACGGCCATGGACTGGATGCAGATAATATCACTCATAGGCGGGTTCGTCGGAGGAGGCGGGCTCACCGCCCTCGTCACGCTGAAGTTCTCGCGGAGGAAGGCGGGCGCGGAGGCAGACGGGGCGGCGATAGACGCGCTGAACAACGCCATCTCCACCATGAAGGGGATAGACAACGACAAGGACAGGGACATAGCCGACCTGAAGGCGGAGAACAGCTCCCTGAGGGAGCAGCTTGAGAAGGTGCAGGAGCATCTGGCCGACAAGCGGTGCGAGTGCACCACCAAGGGCTACTACATGTGCATCCATCAGGGCTGCGTCCTGCGCCGTCCGGCTCTCGGGCGCGGGAAGACATACTTCGCCGAGCACGGGGACGACGTCGATTTCGGGGCGGACTTCTACACCGTGGAGGAACTGCTTGAGGAGCACAGGAAGAATAATGTGATAAAAATGATAGAACACGATGGGAACAGTTAGTAAGAACTTTGATTTCAAAGAATTTGAAAGGACGGACGTTCCGGGGATGCAGGTGAGGAACACAATCACCACGACGGAGGTGCGCGACGCCGTCAAGGCGCTCGTCGATGAGGTCATCCAGCCTCTCCGCGACGCATGGGGCGAGCCGCTCGCGATAAACAGCGGCTACAGGTGTCCGGAGGTGAACAGGGCCGTCGGAGGCGTTCCGACAAGTCAGCATGTTTTGGCCGAGGCCGCCGACGTGTGTCCTTTCGGACGCAACGGACATGGTGACGTTGAGATTATAAGAAAACTTGCTCAGAAAGCCGTCGAACTCAAGCTCCCGTTCGACCAGATGATTCTCTATCCCTCGTTCGTACATTTCTCGCATAAGTTGAAAGGTGAACAGCGGGGACAGATACTCTATAACAAGAGATACATGGGAAAGAGACTGTGAGGGGTTCACAGACTTGTAGTGTTTTTTCATAAACTTTTTTTGTAGTTAGTTATTATTGTTGTTTACGGATTCCCGTCGTGAGATGCGAATCCATTTTGTTGAAATTCTTAAAAATCAAGGATATGAAAGTATTTATCGCATTGCTTCTCTATTTCCACCAGCTGCCGCAGACGCTGCTGGGATTCATTCTTGCCCTCATCTACAAGGGCACTGAAAAACTTGAACAGAAGGGAAAGTGTCTGATTATCGTGCGCCGTTCCATGCGTATGCACGGAGGAATCTCTCTCGGCCAGTGGGTGTTCGTGAACCAGTTCTCCGGAGACAGTACCGTAAACCACGAACTCGGCCACTGCATCCAGTCCCAGTACCTCGGCTGGTTCTACCTCCTCGTCATCGGCTTGCCGTCAATCGTATGGGCGATGCTCTACGACATCCCCGCAATACGGAAGAGGTGGTCATACTACGACTTCTACACCGAACGCTGGGCGGACAGGCTCGGCGGCGTGGTCAGAAAATGATTGTACTACAACTTGTAGTATAATGACTTTTTAAGACAAGCTGATATAATACAAGCTATAATGAAGAAGTCTTACGGATATATGATTACAGTTGCGGTCACGGCGGTCGTCGTTGCAGCCGTGACGCTGCTGTCATCACATCGTCACAAAAAAGACGAGGTGATAAGCATAGTCCGTGACACTCTCATAGTCCACGACACCGTCCGTGTTGAGAAGCCCGTGGCAAAATATGTGAGAACCGTCGATACGATATTGCTTTTTGCCACGGACACTCTTATGGTTCGTGATACCGTATTTGTTCGCCTTCCGGTGGAGGAGAAGCTCTATTCAAGCAACGACTACAAGCTACAGGTCTCCGGCTATCGTCCGAACCTAGACTGGATAGAGGTCTATCCGACGACGGTGACGGTGAGGGAGACGCAGACCATTTCCGTGCCGTCACGAAAAAGGTGGGGAATCGGCGTTCAGGTAGGCTACGGTGCCACGCTGCATGACAGGCGGGTAGTGCTGTCTCCCTATGTCGGAATCGGAGTAAGCTACAATATCTTCGTCTGGTAGTATGGCAAATGCAAAAAAAGAGGTGGAACTGAAGTTCAGTCCCACCTCTTTATATATACTGTTCCATCTTGCTTGTCTGTATCAGAGCCTGATGATAGGCTTCCTTGTCGTGTTCAGACGCGAATGACATCGAGCCGTCATCGGCGATCACGGCTTCCGGAAGATAATATCCGTTTTCGGATGCCCATTGACGAAAGCCTGCGATTGCCCTTCTCATTTCCGGAATCGTGAGGTCACGGGTACTGCGGTAGTATCTTACCGTCTGTCCCGTGACCTTGTCCTTTGAAACCGTTACAAAAAGTAGCGGGTTGGCGAGTTCCTTGAAATACACCTGCTTTGCGTATGCTTCAGTCACTCCGGTCTGGACAGCCATTATCCGGCACAGTATATGGATGTATGAGTTCTGATTCAGAGTTCTGTTGGACTCGTCCTTCAAACAGACGTTCCCGCGTTGTTTCTTCAGAAGGGAATTTGCTCTTCTTATGAAACTGCGTCTCTCTTCTTGTATGGAAAGGTCATAATTCATCGTAAAAAATTTTTAGTTAAAGTTAATAAAAAGCATCTGTTTTGCAGAATACTATGCAGACAAAATTTCAGGTAGCTCTAATTGTCTGATTTAGAACTTGCAAATTTTTTAGAACCTATGCTTTGCAAGCAGAGGGTCGTCGGTTCGAATCCGTCTATCTCCACAAAATACGACGCTGTCAGTCAATCAATAGAACACTTATGTTATATTGGTTGGTTGGTTTGTCGTATTCTATTTTTAGCCGATATGCCCTAAAATAATACCAGTCACTATGCAGAAAACTATGCAGAATTTTGTCTGCAAAATTATATCTTTGCGAAAATTTTAAGACATGGCTGCAACAAGATTTTTCCTCGATATGCGGGGAAAGGCTAAGGACGGAAAAGGTTCCGTCCTTATTTCTCTTTATCACAATGCAAGTACTACCACATTCGGAACCGGAATCCGTGTCAGTCCGGACAACTGGTGTGACGGGAGGATAATCGGCGTCGCAGGAGCGGAAGCGCTCAACGCAAGCCTCAACGAGCAGAAGACTAAAATCGACAAGAAGATTGCGCTTCTCTCGATGGAATCGTCATTCTGTAACATGACCGCATCACAGATAAAGAAAAGCATAGCGGAAGAAAAACCAAAGAAGAATCATGCCCATTTAGTCTCTTCAGTGTTTCGTGAGTATGTCGAAACCGGAGGCCTTAAAGACGGGACAAAATCAATATATAGAAGCACTCTGAAAAAAGTGCTTTCATTTTCCGGCGATTCATTCTGCATGGAAGCCATGGATCTTCGCTGGCTAAGAAACTTCGACAATTATTTAGCGAAAACTCAAGGAACAAACGGTAAGGCGATATACCTCCGTGCTCTCCGTGCCGTATGTAACTATGCGCGACATACAGGCATGATTTCTCATTATCCGTTTGATACATTTTCGATACGGCACGAGGAGACACGGAAGCGAAGCATCACCGTTGAACAGTTAAGACTGTTTCATGACAAGAAGACCTCTCCGCAGAATGATATGTACCGGGATTATTTCTTCATCATGTTCTTTCTTATCGGAATCAATGCAAAGGACCTGCTTCTCGCGAAGAAAAGTCATGTCAATAATGGGCGTCTTGAATACACGCGGGCAAAGACTGGCAAGAAATATACTATACGAATCGAGCCTGAAGCGGCTGAACTCATAGCCAGACATTCCGGAAAGTCAGACTACCTGCTTGATGCAATGGACCACTGCATTCACTACAGCAGCTTCACGCGGGAAATAAATGAAGCCATCCAGTCCATCGGAGATGTCGCTGAGGAGTGCATACCTGATGAAAATGACTTGTTTGCAGAACCTAAAATCATTCGGCATATACAGCCTGTCATACCTGACATAACAACATATTATGCCAGACACACATGGGCGACATTCGCTCACAAACTGGATATTTCATCAGATATTATAGCACTCGCTCTCGGACATTCTCCGACGAACAGGACGACGTTCATCTACATCAAACCGGACTTGAAGAAAGTGGACGAGGCAAACAGAAAAGTCATAGATTATTTTCTCGGTAAATCAATATGAGATTTCACCGCTACCGCTGCACATAGGGCAGACATCAACATCGCTTCGTCCGTCAAAGGAATCGTCGTCCGTTATTTCCGGAAGACGGTTCCATTCCTGTGCAGTTACTGGAATGTCAATTCTGCGTTTTGCATCCCATTTGTAATACAATTTGCCTGTACCGTCACATCTTGGGCAGCTACAGTAATGCTCATTCCATGGTGCATTACGGCTGTCGTAATCACCGGAAACATAATCATCATGTCTCATATCATTCTTGTGCAGTCGATTATTTCCTCTATGTCCCAGTATTCGCGCTTGACTTTCTGTATCGCTTCTTCGCGTGATTTTGCCTCAACCCATACCTTTGCAAGGTCGTCGCCTTTCGGCTTGTAGTAAACTTTCCAGTCCATAATCAATTCTTTTT
>ERZ808275.36-NODE-36-length-94109-cov-6.180226_pt1 | contig 94109 bp, 80 predicted proteins | sample MGYA00520894_ERZ808275 | MGnify/ENA primary metagenome ERZ808275 (study PRJEB31516, sample SAMN03275598) | gut metagenome | biome: mammalia-associated habitat; material: feces | host: Papio cynocephalus | place: Kenya | collected 2012-08-03 ... | reverse complement strand
AGGATAAAGGATAAAGGATAAAGGATAAAGGATAAAGGATAAAGGATAAAGGATAAAGGATACCCGCCCTATATTCTAGAATGTCTAGTTTCTCTAGTTTCTCTAGAATATCTAGAATGTCTAGTTTCTCTAGTTCCTCTAGTTCTTCTAGTAAAAAATCCTTAAAACCACAATTCCTCCTCCGCCCTGTCAATCGTTATGGGATACGCATAGGATGCGCATAGGATAGACTACTTTTGAAAGATAAATATATGTTACAAAAACTGCATCAAATACTCGCCCTGCTATTCATCCCCCTCCTTGGAGGGGGATTGGGGGTGTCCGTGTCCGCATCCGCCGGTACGCTGGATGTCTTTCTGTCCAACCTCGAGCAGCAGACGTTGCAATCGGACTTCACCATTACGGTCTCCGAGGAGGTGGCACAGCCGATGAACTACCCGGGCAGTATCACTATGCACGGCAACCGTTTTCTGCTCTCGATGTTCGACACCGAAGCGGCATACGACGGCAGCACATTATATATATATAGTGCCTCCACCGACGAACTGACCCTCTCTACTCCCACCGAGCAGGAACTGCTGGAGGCTAATCCGTTCCTCTATGCCAAAGCGTTGGTCAAGGTCTGCACCGTCTCCGAGCGCCCCGCCAAAGACCCGTCGCAGACCGTTATCACCCTTACGCCGAAAGACCAAACCATCGGCATTCAGCGTTTCACCATGCGTCTCAAACAAACAGGGAATAATACCTATCTCCCTGTATCCATAGAAATCAAAGAGGGCAAACAACTGACCACCCTCACCCTCAAACAACCCCGTTATATCACCACCCCTGTGTCGTTCCGCTTGGACTACCCCGATGCCTACCTCAACGACCTCAGATAATTTACAATAGATTATAAATCAATATGGAAACAAATAATACATCCTCTCTGAAGTCCCCCTCTTTGAGGGGGGCGGGGGAGTCGCTCCCTTGTCTCATCATCGGTTCCGGTCCTGCGGGCTATACCGCAGCCATCTATGCCTCGCGTGCCAACCTCTCCCCCGTACTCGTCGAAGGACCGCAAGTAGGCGGGCAACTGATGATTACCACCGAGGTGGAGAATTTCCCCGGTTACCCCGACGGCGTGGAGCCGTTCCAGATGATGGACGATATGCGCCGTCAGGCAGAGCGGTTCGGTACCCGCTTCGTACAGAGCATTGTTACCCGTGTCGATTTCTCCTGCTCGCCCAAGCGGGTGTATCTCGAGGACGGCACGGAGTATGAAGCCGACACCGTCATCATCGCTACAGGCGCAAGTGCCAAGTTTCTCGGCATTCAGTCAGAAGAGGACTACAAAGGGCGCGGCGTATCGGCGTGCGCTACGTGCGACGGGTTCTTCTACCGCAACAAGACCGTAGCGGTAGTGGGCGGCGGCGACACTGCCTGCGAAGAAGCGTCGTATCTGGCAGGACTCTGCAAAAAAGTATATATGATTGTCCGCAAGCCCTACCTGCGTGCGTCCGAGATTATGCAACAGCGTGTGCTGAACAATCCGAAGATAGAGGTTTTGTTTGAGCACAACACTCTCCGCCTGACAGGCGAACCCAAAGTACAGGGTGCCGATCTGGTCTATCGCAAAGGCGAACCCGACGAGCAGATTCACCATATTGACATCGACGGCTTCTTCCTGGCTATCGGACATCGCCCGAACACCGACCTCTTTGCCGCCTATCTCAACCGTGATGCCGAAGGCTACATCATTGTGGACGGCGACAGCCCACGCACCAACGTACCGGGTGTTTTTGCCGCGGGCGACTGTGCCGACCCGCACTACCGCCAAGCCATCGTGGCTGCTGGCAGCGGTTGCAAAGCCGCCATCGAAGCCGATCGCTACCTTAAATCATTGTAATCAAATTATTGTAAATACAATACCTTTTATCCCCCTCTATGAGGGGATATGGAGGAACTCCTTTATTTAACCATTAAACCCATTAAATCTTATGCAACTATCTGAATTGAAGAAAGCATTTGAGCAAACCTACAAGCACGATGCAACAGACATCTTCTTTGCGCCTGGGCGTGTCAACCTTATCGGAGAGCACACCGACTACAACGGCGGTTACGTCTTTCCATGCGCACTGAGTTTCGGCACGTTCCTGCTCATTGCACCCAATCAGGACAACGTACTGCGCTTCTGCTCGTTGAACATTATGGACGAGTGCGACAACTATCCCGTTACCGAAGTCCCGCTTGCCAATGTAACGACACCACTCGAAGCCAAACACTGGGTAAACTACCCCCTCGGCTGTGTTGCACAGTTTGTCAAACGCGGTATTACGCTCCCGCAAGGTTACGACTTCCTTTTCTGGGGCAATGTGCCTGCGGGTGCAGGACTGAGCAGCAGTGCCGCTATCGAGGTAGTAACCGCCTATGCAATGAACGAACTGCTCCATACCGGCTACGACCGCACCGAGATTGCCAAAATCGGACAACTCGCCGAGCACGAGTTCGCAGGCGTCAACTGCGGTATCATGGACCAGTTCGCTTCCGCACAAGGCAAAGCAGACCACGCTATTTTCCTCAACTGCGACACACTGCAGTTCGACCTTGTGCCGATCAAACTGGATGGTATCAAGGTGGTTATCACCAATACCCATTCGCCGCACAAACTCGACTCGGGTGCCTACAATGCCCGCGTGGCACAATGCAAAACCGCGGTTGAGCAACTCAACACCGTGCGTCCAATCAAGAACCTTGCCGAACTCACAATGGCAGAGTTCAAAGAAATAGAATCGGCTATCACAGACCCCGTGGCACACCGCCGTGCACGCCACGTGGTAGGCGAGGTGCAACGCACCAAAGATGCTGTAAAGGCACTGCAACAGGGTGATATTGCCAAGTTCGGACAACTGATGAACCAAAGCCATATCTCGCTCCGCGATGACTATGAGGTTACCGGTCCCGAACTCGATACATTAGCCGAGACGGCATGGACAATCAACGGCGTCATCGGCAGCCGTATGACAGGTGGCGGCTTCGGCGGCTGCACCGTATCGCTGGTAAAAGAGGAGGCTATCCCCACCTATATGGAAGTGGTAGGCAAGACCTACACCGACAAGACCGGTCTCACCGCCGATTTCTACATTGCCCAGATTGGAGACGGTGTCCACCGCGTAGAATAAATATATAGGAACGATACAAAAACAACAGGCTGTCTGATAGAGGCAGCCTGTTGTTTTTGTATGTTTGTATAGCCCGTTGCTTATTTCAGCAGGAACTTGTGTCCGTTTTGTATGACGATACCGCGGTACGTTGCGTCCACGGGCATACCTAGGATATTATACATCGGGGCATTGAGGTCAAGCACTGCGGGGGTGTGTTCCGTCTCGTCAAGGGCGGTATAGATACAGTCGGGTTGCAGTTTCTCTGCGCCTGCCGACCACACATAGCATACGTCTTCGTCCGTCCACAGGTCGGAGGTCTGTTCTTTTCCGCTGCCACCGTTGAAGATAAAGTTCACTTCTTTTATGGTGGCATCGAACTGATAGAAATAGAACCCGTTGGCGTTCTGCTGTGTCAGTTCCGTCCCAGGCCATTTGCCAAGAATAGCCGTACTGCTTCCTGTCCACGCATAGAGATACACTTTCGCCCACGAAGCGGGCTTGTAGAACGATACCGTGATCGGTGTGGTCTGTGGCTCTTTGCGGGTATAGGTGTAGGTCTGTACAGCGGTCTCGGTGTTTGCCGTCTTGGCGTATGCCATAAGGGTAACGGTGTTGTTGATAGTGAACGACACCTCGCTTCCACCTGCAATGCGGGTGGTGGAGGTCTTCGGGTCGGTACCGTCGATGGTATAGTATATCTCTGCCGTCTCGGTGCCGCCGATGGTCTTCATCTCAATACGCAGTGTATCGGTCTTGAAGGTGGTGCTGCCGGGGGTAACGACCAATTTGGGTGCCACCGCCTGCGTGGTCCGTATCCACATTGCATACCCTGTCCCCGCTGCGGCTTTGGTGTAGCCTGTTTGGGATGCCGATACGCGGTTGCCGAGTTCGAGAATGAGTGTGCCGTTCTTGCCTGTTACCGTCGCGCGGTAGCCGCTTGCGTCGCCCTCGTCGGATACACTGCTCTCCGAGTGCACACCTGCTGTCTTGCGTGCCAGCACCATAGGCGCAATGGCATCTTTATACTCTTTCCAGTGCGGGTAGAACACACACGGCACACCGGGCATAGAGAGGATAAACGCATTGGCTTGCAGCACTTTTGCTTTCATCGCTGTGGTCATCGAGTTGCCCTTACCGCCGAACTCGTTGTTGTCGCGCTGGTAGGTGTCGTGGCTGTCCACAAACGTTACGGCGTACTTGCCTTTGCCTAAACCCAATAAACCGGGAGCCTTGCAGCCCGAGTAGTTGCCCGCGGCAAGCGAATTGTTGAACGCATCGTATTTCGTGCCGAAGTCGAAAGTGAGCGTATTGCAGCCCGCGTCTTGTATGCGGCTCCAGAGGGTGTTCTTGTTGCCGTCCCAGTATTCCATTACCGAGAAATAGTTGCCTGCGGCTCGGTTGTACTCGTTGATGTGCGAGTTGTGGAAACCCTTGCAGTAGTCGTACCGCCAGCCGTCGTACTGCATCTCGTTTTTCATCCATTGCAGGTAAGCGCAGAACATCTTGCGCACTTCGGCATTTTGGTGGTCCCAGTCGCGAGCAGCGGCGTAGTTCGCCTCGCTTTCGTAGCCGTCGTCAGCGGCTCCTGTGGCTTTTCCTTTGCAGGTGCCCGCCTTGCTGTCGCTGTTCATCTCGTCGGTCTTGCATATCCACGACGCATCGGGGCTGAACGAACCGTATTTGCCGAAGTCCTCCGTGTAGAAATCGCACCAACTCGATTTGTTGTCGGTGTGGTTGATGACGATGTCGGCTATCACTTTCGCTCCCCCTGCATGCAGGTTGCCAATCAGTGTCTCGAGGGCGGCACGGCTGCCCCACGCCGAGTTCTGGTTGCAGTACTGCGCAGGGTGGTAGCCTACGCCCGAGGCTTTAGCCGAGGGCGGAAGCCATACGAGGTCGAAATAAGCGGCTATCTCGCCCGACTCTGCCGACAGGTTCTGCCAGCGGGTTGTGCCGTGCTTGAGCCCGCTTGTCTTGTACGAGTCCCAGTAGAAAGCCTGCAGCATCACATCCGTGCATTGCGATGGAACGGAGGTGGAGTAGGTAACCGGTTCTTCGGGATCGGGGGTAGGGTCGGGTGTGTCCGGGTTCCCGGGTGTGCTGCCGCAGTCTTTGCCCTCTTCGATATACCACATATCGTTCCCGTATTGCATCTTGATATAGATGTCGTATGTGCCTGCGGTGTTGCAGGTCAGCCCTGTGGCGGAGGCGGTGAATGAGGTATATGCCCCGTACGGGTCAAGGGCGGCAATCGTCCATGCGGTGGTACTGCCTTGATCGTAGCAGGTCAGTACGTCGCCCGCTTGGAGTGCCACGCAGGCGGCTTTGTACTGGGTGCGTCCCTGTATATCCGCCTCGCTCATAGCGGCGGCGGGATAGTCGGTCGTGCCGTTTATGCGCACAAAGTATGGCTCCGCCCACGCAGATATGCACAATGCAAGCGTAAAAAAGAACAGGTAAATTTTCTTCATCGGAAAAAAACAAATCTAAGGTTAGTACACAAAATAATTCAAAAACTCCGCAAAGATAGTATATTTCTATGAGATTTGCAAATCTATGTTCATTTACCCATTGCAACCGCATCATAACAATAATCTATTATACACTTTATGCAATATGTATAGTGTATAAAGTGTATAAAAAGGCGGCTTATGCATAGGCTAAACACCAATCTTTTCTACGTCCTTTCTACGTCTTTTCTACGTCTTTTCTACGTAATTGGTACTATGAAGCATAGGGACTGCATATTGTGTATATTTTACGGTTGTCCTTTTAATTTACCTATTTTTAGGTATGGTTTCCTGCTGTGCAACGGTATGGTTCTTGCATTCTTTTTTGGTTGGTCTTATCGGAATAACTATGCAGAGATACATCAGAAATATCGCTTTTTCGTTGATGGGCGTGATAGCCGTGTTGCTTGTGATAGCCACTATTGTGGAGAAACTATGCGGAACGGAGGTGGCAGTGCACTGGTTCTATACCGCCCCGTGGACGGTTGCGCTGTGGGCGTTGGCGGTGCTGTTCGGCGGCTGGTATGTCATCGCGGCTTTCCGCAGTGGCAGAATGCGTTGGTCGGTGTTCGGTATCCATTTGGCGTTTGTGGTGATACTGCTCGGGGCAATGCTTACCCATACCTTCGGCATCGAGGGGGCTGTACCTCTCCGTATAGGCGACAGTACCCGTACGTATTTTACCCGCGAGGGAACAGAGAAAACACTGCCGTTTACGGTTGCTTTGGACGATTTCCAAGTGCAGTACTATGCCGGTACTGCTACCCCGGAGGATTACTTGAGCCGTATTTCTGTCCGCTCGGCGGGCGAAACCGCCACGGCGGAACTCTCTATGAATCATATTTTCCGCTACCGCGGGTGGCGGTTCTATCAGTCGTCCTATGACGAGGATGCAGGCGGATGTACGCTTCTGCTGACCCATGACCCCGCCGGCATAGCCGTTACCTACTCGGGTTATATCCTTCTGCTGGTCAGTATGCTGCTGTATCTGTTTGTGCCGAAAAAGGCTTGTAAGGTTTTTAAGGGGGGCAAGGCTACAGCGGTGTTTGTTTTGCTTTGTGCTTTGCCACTGTCGGCTGCGGCTGCCCCCAAGACGCTGCAACGCCCGGTGGCGGAGACTTTCGGCAACCTCTATGTGGAGTACAACGGGCGCATCTGCCCGATGTCGGTGCTGGCAAATGATGTATGCACCAAACTCTACGGGCATAACTGTTACCATGCCGAAGACGGCACCCGCTACATCGCGGAGCAGGTGCTGACGGGTATCTTGTTCTACTACGACGACTGGGCGCAGGTGCCGCTCCGGCAGTCGCGCAAACCGCAGCAGAACCGTGAACGGGAGATGGTCTTCCGTATGGTGGCAGGCGGTTCGCTGCTGAAGATTTGGCCTTCTGCACACGGCTGGTGCGACATCAATTCGGCCGGAGCGGCGGACAGCCTGTCGCACGACGAGTGGAATTTCCGTATGTATGCCCTCCAGTATGTGGCGTACGACCTGATGCAAGGACGGAATATCGAAGCCAACGAGACTCTGAAAAAGATACGTCTCTACCAGCAGAAATATGTCGGTGCGGACAATCTCCCCACCGAAGCGCATTTCCGTGCCGAGCAACGCTGGGCGGCGTTCCCCTATACCAAGCCCTTGGCAATGGTGGCCGTCTCTTTGGGACTGCTGTTCTTTCTGGTCTGGTGCATTGCACAGGGGAGGGGGAAAGTTCTCCCGCGCTGGTGGCGGATACTCAATACGGTATGTCTGACGGCAATATGGCTGTTCCTTACGGCTATGCTAGTTTGGCGTTGGTACGTCAGCGGGCATATCCCCCTCTCCAACGGACACGAGACCATGCAGTCCCTCGCCTGGTTCATTATGCTGCTTGCCATAATAGGAGATATACGGTATTATTTACAAATTCACAAGTTTACAAATTTACAAATGGCAGCAAGTAATAGTCAGTTCGGACTGTTACTTGCCTCTATGCCCCTCCTCGTCAGTATGATGTCGGCTTCCAATCCGCAGATCACCCACTTGATGCCCGTATTGCAGTCGCCGCTGCTGAGTCTCCACGTCAGTATCATTATGCTCAGTTACGCCCTCTTGGCGTTTGTAATGCTCAATAGCGTCGTGGCATTGTGCGGCAACGCGGAGCGGCAGCAACGGCTGATGCATTTTTCCCGTACACTCCTGCGCCCCGCGGTGTGCTGCCTAGCGGTCGGTATCTTCCTCGGTGCGGTATGGGCGAATGTATCGTGGGGACGCTATTGGGGTTGGGACCCGAAAGAGGTATGGGCGTTGATTACGCTGCTCGTCTATGCCGCTCCGCTGCATGCGCAGTCGCTGCCTTTCTTCCGCCGCCCGCATGTGTTCCATATCTATTGCCTGCTGGCGTTTCTATCCGTTCTCTTTACCTATTTCGGGGTCAATTTCCTCCTCGGCGGCTTGCACGCCTACGCATAACAAGCAAAGAAACATACAAAGAGGCTGCCTGTACTTGCCAGGCAGCCTCTTTGTGTATCACATCCTTTTTAGGGGGTGTTATTCGTGATGATGATGCTCTGCATCGGGCGAGAGGACGATGTTACGCGCCACAAACGACTGGTTGCCGGCAGCGTCGGTGCAATACACCATCAGATGGTAGTCGCCCGCTTTGGCATTGGCGGGGATGACTACATCGTGCGAGTGGATGTGTTGGTTGCGCCCCGAAATCTCGTACGACTGCTTGAAATAGAACACCACACTGTCCTCGGCAGCACGTGCAGGAGCCTTATGCCCGTGGTGGTCGAAGTTGTTGTGCACCTCCACCATATAACCTGCCAACGCTACATCGTCGGACAAGTCCATTTCGAGGTGCATACTCTTGCCTGTCCGGACTTCTTCACCTTCTTCGGGTTCGGAGAGTGAGATGACGGGTTTGGTGGTGTCGGCGTCTTGCTTTTCACAACCGATGAACACCAAGCATGTGAATACGAAGCACATAAGTGCCGGAACTGAAACCAAAACATTTGTTTTCATAATGATAAATGATTAAAAAGTGAAACGAATAGTTGTTTGTATATCTATACCCGCCTCGGGGAGTTCTATCTTGCGATAGAAACTGAGGTGGTTGAGATATGCCTTGTTGAGTAAGTTGTTGCCTTGCAGGACGATGGACATCCTGCCTCTTGGAAGCGGTACGTCCACACTCGCCACGGCGTGCAGGAGGGTGTAGCCGGGTGTCGGGTCCTCGTTGTGGGCGATATGCCGTTGCGGGGCTACCGTCTGGCACTCTATCTCGAGACGCCACAGGCGGTCTTCCCAGCCGATGCTGTTGCGCATGGAAGCCGGCGGAGAAAACGGCAAGGCGGTGTGGCTCTGTATATTATACGTATGCACATATTCGCCGAGCAACGTATAGTAGAGTCGTGCCACGAGGCGCACTTTGGTACGCAGTTCGCCGCCGGCAAAGAGTGCGGGCGAGTCGGTGTAGCGGTATATCTGCCCCGCATCGGGCAGGTCTGACCATAGTCCTGTCGGGCGCAGATAGATATAATGGGTGTAGTAACTGACAAACGGCGATACGCTCACTTCCACACGCTCGTGCGTATAGCGGTACGACACATCGGCTTGCCAGCCCTGTTCGCTCGGCAGACGGCTGTCGCCCATCTCGTGGCGGAATGCACCATGGTGTACGCCGTTGCTTGCCAGTTCGTTGACCGACGGCATACGGAACGCCCTGCCTATATGTATCTGCAGTTGATGGCGGAGCGTCTTGTACTCCGCACCGGCGGCAAGCGAGTAGTTGTTCAGGTGCCGCCGTATCTCCTGCACGGTCGAGGCGTGCGGCTGACTATGTATATATCCGTAGTCATAGCGGAGAGACGCACTGAATGTCCAGCAGGACAACGGCAGCCAATTAACCAAGTAGTATGCCCCCGCTTCGGCACGTTGGTAAGCCGGTATCAGGAACGAATAGCCACCGATACTGTTGTGCTGATACATAGCCGATACGCCGGCATAATGCTCCCACTCGGTGGAGGGCGTGAAGCGCATCTGCAGGTTAGCCGAAGCCGTATGCAGGTGCAGCATCAACTCTTTGTCGGGGTCCACGGCAGGCGGCTGCTGCCCGAGTACGTGCGTATGGAAGCGGCTCCACTCCTCGCGGTGGTTGAGTTGGTAGCCGAGGGTGAGGGTGGTCTGTGTGAAACCGTGCGTCCAGCGGTTGCACGAAGTAACTTTCAGGTGGTTGACGCTGCTGAACGGCAAAGCGATGTCCCAACGGCTGTCCGCACTGTCCAACTGCGCTGCATTGGGAATACCGTGCGCCCCGCTGAAGAAACCCGCTTTCTGGTAGGTGTCGCTCAGCGTCAGTTCGCTGCGGTAGCCGCCCCGCTGATACACCAGCAGTGCATTGCCGCTGCGCTCCAGCCCCGCCGTGTTTTGCAACCGCCGCTTGCGGATAGGCAGACGCATACTGAGGTAGGTGAAGCTGTCGGCAGGCACGCTGTAATCCGCCCAATGCCGCTCGCTGTAGCGCAGACGGGCATACCAATGTCCGCGCTTCAGGTAGCACATAGCCGTGCCACCCAAACCGATATTGACGGTCTGGCAACGCAGGGCAATCTCCGCCCCCAAGGTGTCGTTCCGGGGAATGGCGGGCGGGAGTATCTCTATCACCCCACCCATGGCATCGCTGCCGTAGAGCACGGAAGCCGGACCTTTGATAATCCGCACGCCGTCCACATTGTTGGCATCTATCTCCAAACCATGGTCAGCACCCCATTGCTGACCTTCTTGTTTGACGTTGTTCTCCGCCACGGCTATACGCTGGAAGCCCAAACCGCGTATCATCGGTTTGCTGAACCCCACACCGATGTCCATCGATTGTACACCGGGGGTGTGCGACAAAGTACTCATCAGGCTATGTCCTGCCCGCAGGTGCATCTCGTCGGACGACACCTGTTCTGCCGATTGGGTAGCCAATACCGCATGCTCCGCTTTGCGGGAGGCGGTAACGCTGATTTCTTGGAACTCAACGCTCCTGATGGAGTCTTTGGTCTGTGCGTACAGCGGGGCGAATGAACAAACGAGGAGCAAAAGCCCCGTAAAAATGATTTTGTTCATAGTCTCTGTCTGTAAATAATAGGATTGATACTACAATATCAACCTGCCACAGGCGGAGCGCGAAGAGAATAATAGTGGGAAAATGTATATATGGGCGAGACTGACTCTCCCGCCAAAAGAGTGGCAAACCATACCGACACGGGCGATTGCACGTAGCCAACCGCCGCCGTGGACAGCGAGAAGGTAAAGTCGCATATCGGACAATGATGGTCGTCTGCACAATCGTCTGTCAGTACCGCAGTGGAGGAACAGGGCTGTGCATCATCCAAAGCGGCGACGGAACAGCAGACGGGCGTCATCTCTGCACACACATCATGCCGGTGAAAATCCTTCACCAACAGCACCTGCGCATATACTGCCAGCAGCAATACCGCCACAAACTGTGTGTACAACCGTCTCTTCATAGATGAGCGTATGCTATCTTTTTGTCTAAAAACGCTGCAAATATACGGCGTTTTGTTGAACTGAGCAAATTTTGTCTGATTATTTTGTTGTTTTTAATACAAAATGTATAAATTGCAATGTGCATATAACAATCCGCTATATTCCGTATGATGTAGGCAACAGGTTGATGTAACAGCCTTGTAAAGATGGTTGATGAACAAGGAGTGGTAGGGTAGTGGTAGGGCGATAGATGCGATGCCGGAGGCTGTGTGCTGCCTGTGTGTTTCTATACTACCATAGGTATAAAGGTGCGTTTTGCTAACTATATATTGCAATTTTGCGAAAACATACTATATATTTGCACAGGTCGGATAATAGCAGTACTTTTGCGCAACGTTTGTTATATAACAGATATTGTATAACAGATGTTTTACTTATAACAAACAGATATACAAAGTATTAATTCATCATTCGTTGTTCATAATTCATCATTAGAATCATGCCTCGTAAAGTACAGTTTACCCGTGAGATGATTATCGAAGCGGCAATAAATATGGTGCGGGAAAAGGGACCCGACTGCATCAACGCCCGCGACCTCGGCGAGTATATGGGTTGCTCCTCGCGCCCCCTCTTCACCGCCTTCCGCAACATGGAGGAACTCCTCACCGCCGTGCGCGAGGAGGTCTCCCGACGGTTCGCCGAGCGTGTACGTATCGCCCGCGACACGCACAGCCCGGAACCCGCAGCCAAGCGTATGGGTATGTGCATCGTACAGTTTGCACAGGACGAACCCAACTTATACAAACTAATCCACTGGAGAGGAAACAAAATGACTCCCCTGCCCGAGTTATCACAGATTATGACAAAGCAATACCAAACCGACTACCAACTCTCCGACGACGATGCCGTCGCCTTTTTCGACCATATGATGATATTCAATCTCGGTCTCTGCTCACTCATCACCAACGGCGTGCGCAACTTCACCCGCGAGGAAGTGGAAACCATACTGCGCGACCAGTTCTCTGCCACCCTTGCCTACTACAAGAGTGGCAAACACCATATAGAGGAAGGAACGACTCCTCCAAGTCCGTTAACTCATAATTCGTAATTCTTAATTCATAATTAGTATAATGAAACGTATCATTACTTTCAGTGTGGCACTGATGTGTGCCATGGTTTCCTTTGCCCAAACGAATATCTCAGGCAAGGTGCAGGACACCCAATCCAATCCCGTGGCGTATGCCACCGTCAGCCTGCTGCGCTCGGACAGCAGCCTTGTTACGGGGGCTATCACCGACGACGCGGGTGCTTTCGCACTCTCCGCGCCAAGCGGCAAATACCTGTTGCAAGTCTCTTTCATAGGCTACCAAACCGTCTGCCAATCCGTCAAGACGGGCAGCAAAGACCTGCTTCTGACCCTCCGCGAAGAGACCGAACAACTCGGCGAGGTGGAAGTCAAAGCCAAGAAGCAACTCATCGAGCGGCAGTTCGACAAGATAGTGCTCAACGTCAGCAACTCGCCCTTCGCTATGGGCAGCAACGGCAAAGACCTCCTCAAGAAAGCACCGGGCGTGAACGTAGACAAAGACGGTAATGTAACCGTCAACGGCAAATCCGTGGAGGTCTATATTGACGGGCGTCCGTCCTACCTCAGCGGACAGCAACTCAAAGCCATGCTTGAGGGTACCGACGGCAGCACCATCGAGAAGATAGAGATTATCTCCAATCCCTCGGCGAAATATGATGCTTCGGGGCAAGGCGGTATCATCAACATCAAGACCAAGCGCAACATGATGCAGGGGCTGAATGGTACACTCTCGGCGGCGTACGGCGGTATGTACTACAAGGACGTGAACAAGTGGCAGAATATGGATATGTTCTCGCTCAACCTCAACTACCGCACCAAGAAGACCTACACCTTCGGTAGCCTGACGCAGGTCTATACCAACCAGAATGTCGGCGTGGAAATCGGCTCAACCTACCTCAATCCGGTGGACTCCGTGACCACCGAGCGTTATGACAACTCCGAGTACGACTGCGCTTTCCAGTACTATATGGCGAAGATTGGCAACGACTGGTTCATCGACTCCGTCAATACCTTCGGTTTTATCTTTCAGGCACCTATCATGCTTATGAAGCAGGACGTTCCCGACGGACGCGGCTACGGCTACACCAAGGTGGGCAACGACATCACGGAGAACTCCATGCTCACTATCAGCAGCCCGATGTTCTCGCAGCAGTACACCGCCAACCTCAACTACACCCATGTCTTCAACGATTCCCTGGAGCGCGAACTGACTGCCAATATCGACTACAACCGCAACGGCTGGGATCAGACCAACGACCAGAGCAACACCTACACCTATCCCACACGCCCTGACTCGGTGCTGCATACGGGACTGAAAATCAACACCAACCAGATAGTGGACATCTACTCTGCCAAACTCGATTTCCAGACACGCTTCTGGCAGACGGGTATGATTGAGACCGGTGCCAAGTGGGCACTCTCCAACACCGACAACCGCATGACCACCGACAGCCTGCTCAACGGCAAGGGCATTTCTTCTACACCCTCCAACTTCACCTACTCCGAGCATGTGGCAGCCCTCTATATCTCTGTGGCTAAGCAGTTCGGGCAGCACTTCAACGCCAAACTCGGACTCCGCGGCGAGTACACCCACTCCAACGGCAACTGGATTTCGGCGGACAGCACATCCGTCAAGGACTATTTCAACCTCTTCCCCACTGCCTTCCTCGGCTACAACCCTACGGACAAGTGGGCGATGAACGTGTCCTACACGCGCCGTATCAAACGACCGAGTTACTACCAACTCAACCCCTTCCGCACCTACATCGATGCCCACAACTACTCCGAGGGCAACCCCGAACTGACCCCCGAGTTCAACAACCAGGTGGACCTCAACTTCTTCTACTCGCAGTACGTGTCGTTGGCGTTCAACTTCTCGCACACGCAGGATATGTTCTCGCAGCGCATGGAGGTGCTTCCTAACGGCGACGGGCGTATGAAGTGGCTCAACTTTGGTACCTGTACCACCCACGGTGGCAACCTGTCGCTCACCGAACTGCCTATCGTGCCTAAGTTCGTAACGGGCGACGACGGCAGCCGCACTATGCAGGGCGCATGGCTTGCCCTCACGCTCAACGGCGGTTACTACCACTTCATCAACCGCTCCTACGACGGACTCTACGACAACCGCAACCACTGGGGCTACGGCTCGGCAACCCTCAACGCCTACCTGCCCAAAGACTGGACGCTCTCCGTGGACGGCTCTTACACTGCGCCTATGGTGAACGGCTACAACAGCCAGGATGCATTCTACTATATGTCGGCAGCCGTGCGCAAGATGTGGCGTGAGAAAGGGCTGATATTCAACTTGCAGGTGCAAGACCTGTTGCGCTCCATGCACGGCAGCAACGAGTCGCTCGGCTTGGCAGAAGGCAACCGAAGTTACACCCGACAGGAATACCGCAACCAGAGAGTAACGGTCTCCCTCACGTGGATGTTCGGTCAGCAGCAGTATGTCAAACACCGCAAGGTGGGTGACCTCGACGAGTCTTCGCGTCTCGGCAGTGGCGGCAGCGTCAACCAATAATGGTTAGACTAAGTTAGGACAATAAATATGCGCAAGAATTTCTTTACTGTCCGCTTTCGTATCGGGGCGGCACTCTGTTTCGCCCTTGCCCTCGGGCACTTGGCTTGTATGGGCTTTCTGTGGCAGGCTTTCGATCTCTACGGCATCACACCGCAGATGCAGACATTGGCTTCGCTATGGCAACCGCTGCCGTATTTCATCACGGTGGGCATCGTCCTGTGTTTCACCCTTGCGGGTGTCTATGCGCTGGCGTATAGCGGTGCTGTCCGCAGGCTGCCTTTGCAGACATGGGTGGTGTGGTTCACGTGCGTGGTGTTCCTACTCCGTGCCGTGGTCGGTGTGATAGCCCTGCTGTCGGACTTCACCCCGCTCGAACTGACCTCCACCCTCGGTGCCGCCCTCCTCGGACTCTGCTACCTCCCCTGCCGCTGCACCTGCCCGAAGGATACGCCGAGGGCATAGCGTGGGTACGGTCAGAGTACCTCGAAAGTATTACGAAAGTATTCATATCTATCGGTTATGTTTCGGTTATCCTATACGCAGGTCCCGAGGCAGAACCGATAAAAACAGCAAGGGATAAGCAGGGGATGCGCAAGGGATAGATTGGCGTTGTACGATGTGCAATGAGTTATTGAGTTATACCTTGGGTTACGATTACTCGTCATTTGTTCATTCGTTTGCTATTGCACGTGGTACATTGCTGATTGTCCCCGCACCGAATGGATTAACGGTTGGGGGACGACGCGGCTCGCGTCGTCAATTGAGAAGAGATTAATGGCTAATTATATGGAAATTAATGTTTTAATGGCTCTTTAATGGGCTTTAACGGAAAGCAGAAATTCGTGGTCAATTATACGGCAATTATATGTTTATCAGTATCGTTTCTTAGCAGGGCAATACCATCGCCCGCTCTATACATTGCCAACCCCAGTCGCCCATCGCAAACCATCAAACTGCCAACACCTCTTGCATATTTGCTTAAAAACGTGTATCTTTGCACCCGTAAATGATAAAATATCAACCAACTAAACATACCGCCTATGGCATAACTGCGCATCGGTAAGGCGATGCACCGACATATTATATAAAGCGTTTTGCTCTAATACTTGGTTTCTAAAAAACTGGACACTTTTTAGAACTATATCTTTCCAAGGAAAAAGCCGAATGCTCACGTTCACGCGTGGGCTTTTTCCGTAGATATTTGGAAAGATAAGGTCATCCAGTTTAATCCTTTAGAAACCAAATACTCAACAAACGAGAAAAGTTCACGCTTTATTTATGTCTATGCCTTGCTAATGCACAATAGTGGAAGCCCCTACAAGCAAACGAATAAAAACTAAAAACATAAATACTATGGCAAAAACAACTCCAATCTCTTTGCTCAACGAAGCAAACAACGTCCTGACAAACTTCCGTATTTATCCGGGTATGAATGTCTATGAACTCAAGTGGAAAATCTTGGATATGCTTTGCCGCCAATATCCTACCAACGCAACGCTTGAGGAGGTTTATCTCAAGGCGGACACGCTGAACCGCTACTACAGCACGACTATCTTTTCCATTTTGCAGATGGCAAAGGGAATTATCAACATTCCCGACATAGACCAACGTCTGCAAAACGGAGACCATACTCTTGTCAAGGACAATACCCAACCCGATAATGATATTGCTACTATCATTTCGGGGCATACCAATTATTCCTTTGCCACCAAGTATTGTGCCTGCCACAACCCCGCAGCCTATCCTATCTACGACAATATAGTGGCTGATTTCTTTGTAGCAGCCATTAAAAGCAGGCATTTGACTTGTCCTGCAATCATCGGTTTGTCCGTCTCCCAGATACGAAATCGGATGAGGAACGACTATGCTTTCTACAAAGACATTTACACTGCCTTTATGCAGCAGTATAACCTCACATCGCTCACCTACCGCGAAGTGGATTGGTATATTTGGACGGCAGGCAAACTGCTCAAAGGGCTACTGCCTGCACCCTCTAAAAACAGAAGTTCCGTCAATGTCTGGATTGCAGGCAGAAAACAAATGCCCCAACTCCCGCAATTCAAACAAATCTTCCAATTAGTAAAAACAAAACAATAAATACTATGACGACAATAAATCCGAGCCCCTATATAGGATCCTTTTGTACAATGGTAAATGTAAATAGCCGCTTTGCATCGTATGATTTCTGCTACGGCTATTTTCAGCAGAACAAAGGACGGTTATCTAACAATATGGAACATAGTTGCTATGTCCTTTTTAGTTATCTTGCCAGTTGGGGAATGTTACGTGGTAGCAGCCCTTTATTGCAATATAGTCCTGCGGTTCTTACAGAACTCATTACGCACTTCGATTCGATAAAAGTAAAAGATAGTCCTATTTGGAATTTAGATGTACCAGATTATACTCATGCTGATAACATTCAGATTATTATAAACGAGCGCAACGAAATCCGTAATATACTAACTTCCATCTTGAATACAGCAGTCGGTGGTACTATTAGCCTTGCAGACAACGAAGGCATTAATACCTCAGGAAATACCAAAACAAAAAAATATGTTCCTACAGATACACTTGTAACCAAAATCATGTTGGGTGTATTTGGTGTGGTACCTGCATTTGATCGTTATTTTCAGCAAGCATTTCACACGCTGTATCCCAAAACTTCATTTAATAAGTTTAGCAAGGAATCCCTTAACGCAATTTTGAGTTTCTATCATTCTAATAAACCCATCTTAGATAGCATTACAATTCCCGTTATATACTTTAGTGGTAAGCCTATATCCTTGAATTATAAAGTTGCCAAACTGATAGATATGTTTGGCTTTATGTATGGTCGGGAGTTGAGTAAAGTAAATCATTCAACAATAACAAATACATCACGTCCTTAAAATGATTTCGATATGTTAAATTCAACATCAGTTGGCATCTTCTTTCATTGGAAAGAAAGGTACCAAGACACAACGATTATTGTGGACAATGCACAAAATTTTGATTTTGTAGATGAACTAATTCCTATTTTACAACAAGATAGTAAAACCATCACACGCATAGATGTGAGAACTCTCGTCAGTAAAAGAGATTTGCAAAATGTATTAGTTGCTATACCGGACGGATTTTTAGTTCTTGAACATGTAACAGAAGTTCCGGTTGGTAAAGATCAGGAGATGATCCAAGAATATATTCGTTGGATACTCAAAGGAGATTGGCGGAATAACGATGCCAATGTGGGTTTTGGATCAGATTGGGCGAACCACTTGGCTCAATTAAAGTTACAGATATATGCTATTGTCGCTAATGGAGATATCCATAACCGAGTGTTTCCACAAAGTGCCTGCCTTTGGGTTGCTTATGGAGAATGTAAGGACTCAAATATACTACGTATAGACAAAGAGGCCTAATACCATACATCGTGTGGATTACAAAAACAACAAACGGAACAAGCCAAAAATCCAAACAAAGAGTAGGCAAATCAAAAGAAAAATAGTTATGTCATTAGTCAAGAATATAGGGATAGGAAAAGATAAATGGTGGTCTTATTTGAAAGACACATTACATTTAGATTGTTCCAAATGTACTCTTCGTAAAGATGAAACATTTGGTTATGTAGTTGATGTACATGGGCAGAACATACATTTAAGTGCATTCCCATATAAGAACCTACCTGACTTCATAAAATTTGGTAATATATTTGATGGGAATTTTGTCTGCTCACACTCTAAACTTATCAGTATGAGAGGTTTTCCCGAATCAATTGGAGGAAATTTAGATATAACCTATTGTGTAGGCATTCAGAATTTGGATTATATTCCAAACAAAATAGAAGGAGACTTTATATGCATAGGTTTAGGATTTACAGAAGAAAAGATACGCCAGTGTTGTGAAGTAAAAGGAAAGGTATATTGCTAAGTTCATCATCATCGAAACCAACGGCGGACAAGTAACCGTCGCCAACGGTTTCACCCGCTCCGACGCCAAGCAGATACAGCAACTCCTCACCAAGTAGTCAGTAGATATTTTTTCCACCACATAATCCCTATCTGTTCACCGCCACTGACGACCTCGCCCGTGAGGCGCAGTACACACAATATATGTTCATCAATGCATTAACGATAAATTAACGGTAATTAATGGAGAACTGATTCGTGGATAATTATATGTTCTTTTTGCTCACAGCGTGTGCATGTTGCGCACACCAAGTTTTGTAAGTTTTACTTGTTTTGGTTTTAATTTTTGTGATTCTATGAATCCACTTATTGCTTTTTGCGGTCTCGACTGCGCCTCGTGTGAAGCACGCACCGCCACTATACATAACGACAATGCACTCCGCACCCATGTGTCAAAAAAGTGGAGCGCACTCAACAACGCGGATATACGTCCCGAAGACATCAACTGTATAGGCTGCTGTGTGGACGGCGTCAAGACCCCGTATTGCGGGCATCTCTGTCCTATCCGCCAATGCGCCTTGCAGCGTGGTGTGGCGCACTGCGGCGAATGTGCGGAGATGGCGCACTGCGACACCCTGCATCAACTGACCGACAATGCCCCGCAAGCCTTGCAAAACTTGATGACTACCTGAATAAACAAAAGAGACTGCCCACTATTTGTTTGGACAGTCTCTTTCTGTATAGAGATAACTATCAGCCTTTTAATCTCTCTTTATTATGCTGCCGCCTACTGCCATACTTTGTTTGATAGCAGGGTTGCCCTCGTAGGTAATCTTGCTTGCCCCGGCGGCTTGCGCCCACAGGTTGCGCTGTACGTTCAGTTCGGCTTGGCTGGCCCCCGCGCAGTTGATATGCATATCTTGCACCACAAAGTTCTCGGCGTCAATCTTACCTGCACCGCTCAGACGTATATCCGCCGTTTCAGCCTGCCCGCTCAAATCCAGTTCGCTTGCCCCCTTGCTGTCCACGGTGAGCGATTTCACCTGCAGATTTAGGTCGGCTTGTGCTGCCCCCGAAAGGTCAAGCAAAAGGCTGTCTGTAACAAGCGGACTGTCGCAGTCAATCTTGCATGCCCCCGCTGTGTAAAGAGCCGACAGAGACGGTGCGGAAATAGTCATCTTGGCTTTGGTATAGCGGTTATTCAGTACCTCTATATACAGCACCCCCTCACGCACTTCTGTTGAGACATCACCCAACGAGTTGCTCCGTATAGATAATTGATAATCTGCTGATTGCTGCAAACGTACCGCCGCACATCCTTTGATGTTGATTGCCGTGAACGGTTCTACGGTGCGTTGCTCCGCCTGCATAACGGCATCATCGTCATCAAAGTCCATGTCATCATCGTCCAACGCCTGCATAGTCTCTACGAAAGAAACAATACCTCCTTGGTTATTAATGGCTTTTGAAGCCAGCACGCCTAATCCTGCAAGCGACAGCACCCACAGAATAACCGTTATCCACCAGAATCGTGCTTTCGGACCCCGACGGGTACGCATATACGTTACTATCGGCGTGATAATCATAGCAATAGGCAGACCGACAGCCAATAACAGGCATACCACAGCCAACCCCGTGAGCCACCCGCTACCGAACAGGTCAAAACCCACCATCGGAATAGCCGATGCGATACCCACGCTTGCGCCAAACAAGCCCATCAGTAGCGCAAAGACCACCATTCCGAATATAAATAGCATGGGCAATGCGCAGATAATTAGAAAGATAGTCAGTCCTATCCCGAAAGCGCGTCCGCAACCCTGGTTGTTGCTTTGGTGCTTCACTTTCGGGCGTTTGTTCTCGCCGAAGTCAGACGGTGCACCGATACGCTGCTGTACCGACTTCACCATATCCATATTCACCACCTGCTGGTTCTTGGCAAAAAGTGCCGATTGCAGCAGTTCGGCAATACGCGCTTCTATGTCCGCCATCACTTCCTTTTTCTCGTCCGTCGGCAGACGCAGTTCAATGTCTTGCAAGTATCCCGAAAGGGTGATATAAGCATCGTTGTCGATATGAAAAATCATACCGTTCAGGTTGATGGTTCGTGTCTCTTTCATTGTTGTGTTTCTTTTATAGGTTCTATGTTTTCTGTTGTTATCGTACTGATAGACTGGCTTATAGCCTGCCATTCGCGGCTCAGTTCCTCCAATAGACTGCGCCCCTCGTCGGTCAATTGGTAGTACTTGCGCGGCGGTCCCCCCGTCGACTCCTCCCAGTGGTAGGCGAGCAGCCCGTTGTTCTTCATACGCGTCAGGAGCGGATAGAGCGTACCTTCCACCACAATCAGGTCTGCCGCTTTCAGCACATCAAGGATGTCGGAAGCGTACGCCTCGCGGCGACTGATAATCGTCAGGATACAGTACTCCAATATCCCTTTGCGCATCTGACTTTTAATATTCTCTACCATAGTCTTATTGCTCCGCAGGGGGCATGATAATCAGCAGAATAATATAGAGGATTATTCCTGGGAAGTATGCACTGAAGCAACTCAACACAGCATAAATCACGCGCACGAGGGTGGCATCAATGCCAAAATACTCTGCCAGTCCGGCACATACTCCGCCTATCATTTTATTGTTGGAGCGGGTCAGTTTCTTATCATTCATATTCGTCAGTTTTTTGTTTTAGTGTCAATTCGATATGCTCCGATATGCTTTTCGGTGCCCTAATTTTATGGTCAATTAATGATAATACAGCGTAGCCGTCCGTTCGAAAAACATATTTTACAATGTCTATGTAGTAATTTTAACGTCAGTCCGATATAAGTGATATATTTGTTAATTTATAAAACAGCAATGTATATTTGAATATATTTGGTTTAATTTTTCGTGTATTTGTTTCAAAGCGCGGGGCGTGTTGCCGGGTTCCCGCAAGCAACGCGCAGTGGGATGTCGGTTGCCCCGCAAGACTAGTTTTGAAAGTTTTGTTCCTATACGTTTTCGTTATATCGAACTCACGCTAACTTTACCAGTCATAGCGCAGGAAATTGCCCGCTTTGTCAAACTCAATCTCCATCTCTGTATTAAGTTCCACACTCTGTTTGCGGCGGTCAATGCTGTATTCTACGATAAACATCGTCGGGTGATGGGTCTCCACATATTCCGCAATCGATGCCGGTACTATACCGCTCGGCACCGCCTTGGTCTTGCAGTCCACTTTCTCCAAATTCCCCTGATAGTCAAACTCTATATAGGTCCCATCATTCAGACGCACCGCATACTCATCATGCAGCCCTTCCCGCTCATATAGGATTACCGCAATGTCGGCTTTCGCAAAATAAGTCTCTACAAAGGTTTGTGCCGCTTGGGGCAGGTTGGTGAACGAACCTACTTGCACACGGTCGGCACAAGCATTCATACTCAGCAATACACTTGCCATAATAATCATCATCTTTTTCATACGTTTGTGTTTCTTTAGAGTTATACGTTTGTTTTACGCTGCAAAAGTACTGCAAATTTTAGAACTATGCAATACAAAGTATTATTTTATAAGAACAAATATCTGTTTTGCAAACCGTACTTTGCAAAAAGTGGTTTTGATATTCAGTTTATACATTCTTGTATCTCCATAATACCGATTACGTAGAAAAGACGTAGAAAGGACGTAGAAAGGACGTAGAAAGAAGATGTTTTTTTATGCAGTATATTCATCTTTTGGATGGAAATGGTGTATAAGGCTTCCATAATAGAATTTACGGCAACGAGACGGCAACGAGACGGCAACGAGTGCCTTTCGGCGTGGTGGCGCAAAGCACCGCTTTGTGCGTAGCACGCGCCACCATCCGCCGCCTTGGTATCTTGTATTGGTTGATTGATCGTGCCGCATATTGCCGCATATATTGCTGAATTCCTGCAAACAATGTGCAGTGGTGTTGCTGTGCCGGATGTTCACCATACTTTTTATGTTTCGCATACGCGCGCGTAGAGATATAAAAATGCGTTTTTTGCATTTTTTTTTGCATAATTATTTTGGTATATCCGAAAAAAGCAGTACCTTTGCACCGCTTTTCCGCCGAACAGGGTTTGAAACTTATAAAGTGGCAATCTCGTAACGCAGAAATACAGCGTAAGTTGGAAAGCAAAACGCCTCTATAGCTCAGTTGGTAGAGCACTAGATTTGTAATCCAGCGGTCGTTGGTTCGAGTCCGACTAGAGGCTCAAAGGTCTTTGAGAATATGGAAAATGAATCTGAGTTCTTAATTCATAATTCATAATTCATAATTAGTTTTGGGTGTGTTCCAGAGTGGCCAAATGGGGCAGACTGTAAATCTGCTGCTTTTCAGCTTCGGTGGTTCGAATCCATCCGCACCCACAAATCTTAACAAGTGCGAAGAATTGCGTTGCGGAAATCTTGCACAAGTTCTTTCGGGACTTCGCAGTTCGACGCAGACACAAGACCTCGCGCGGAAACGAAACACTGTTTCGGATTTTTCGCGGAAATAGCTCAGTCGATAGAGCACTAGCCTTCCAAGCTGGGGGTCGCGGGTTTGAGTCCCGTTTTCCGCTCCAAAAGATTTTTGTTGCTAATGTAGCTCAGTGGTAGAGCGCATCCTTGGTAAGGATGAGGTCGCGGGTTCAACTCCCGCCATCAGCTCCATTGCAAACGCAGGTTTGCTTGTATAGAGAATAGAAGGGTTATGCCTTCTTTTCTTTGTGCTGAAACAAACGATGTGATAATAACTCATTATTAACGTTAATAAATTAATTTACTACTATGGCAAAAGAGAAATTTGACCGCTCGAAACCGCACGTTAACATCGGTACTATCGGTCACGTTGACCACGGAAAAACTACTCTTACCGCTGCTATCTCCAAGGTTCTTCACGAGGCTGGCTTCGGTTCTGAGGATGTTAAATCTTTCGACCAGATCGATAACGCACCTGAAGAGAAAGAGCGTGGTATTACTATCAACACCGCACACATCGAGTACGAGACTGCTAACCGCCACTACGCTCACGTAGACTGCCCGGGGCACGCTGACTATGTAAAGAACATGGTTACCGGTGCTGCCCAGATGGACGGAGCAATCATCGTAGTTGCTGCAACCGACGGTCCTATGCCTCAGACCCGTGAGCACATCCTGCTCGCTCGTCAGGTGAACGTTCCCCGCTTGGTTGTATTCATGAACAAGTGCGATATGGTTGATGACCCCGAAATGCTCGACCTCGTTGAAATGGAAATGCGTGAACTTCTTTCGTTCTACGATTTCGATGGCGACAATACTCCTATCATCCGCGGTTCTGCACTTGGTGCATTGAACGGTGACCCGAAATGGGTGGCAAAAGTACTCGAGTTGATGGACGCTGTTGACAACTGGATCCAACTCCCTGTACGTGCTATTGACAAACCGTTCCTTATGCCTGTTGAGGACGTATTCTCTATTACCGGTCGTGGTACTGTAGCTACCGGTCGTATCGAGACAGGTGTCGTTAAAGTAGGTGACGAGGTTCAGTTGATCGGTCTTGGCGCAGATGGTAAGAAATCTGTTGTTACCGGTGTTGAGATGTTCCGTAAACTTCTTGACGAAGGTGAAGCAGGTGATAACGTTGGTCTGCTCCTCCGTGGTATTGACAAAGACGAGGTTCGCCGTGGTATGGTGCTCACCCACCCGGGTGTTGTTAAACCTTACAGCGAGTTCAAGGCTTCGGTTTATATCTTGAAAAAAGAAGAAGGTGGTCGTCACACTCCGTTCCACAACCACTACCGTCCTCAGTTCTATATCCGTACTATGGACGTTACCGGTGAGATTACTCTCCCCGAAGGAACTGAAATGGTAATGCCGGGCGATAACCTCGAGATCCAAGTTAAGTTGATCTACCCGGTTGCTTGCTCCGAGGGTCTGCGTTTCGCTATCCGTGAGGGTGGTCGTACCGTAGGTTCGGGTCAGATTACCAAACTGATTGACTAATATCAATCCTTATATCTCTCGAAAGAGCGGTGAGGCGTAAGCCTCGCTGCTCAACGGAGAGAGACTCCGACGCAAGTCGGAAAATCAAATCGGAAAAGTTTACTTTTACGATTTGAAGAGGAGGAATTTATGGAGCGCAAAACTCGCACAGCGAGTTTCATTCGCGTAATAAATTCCGACGAACGGAAGTCCTCCAATGGTAGGAGAGCGGTCTCCAAAACCGTTAATGTGGGTTCGATTCCTGCCTTCCGTGCTGTTACAAACTTTACATAGGCTTCCAATCTGACTTCGGCTGTTCGTTGGAGTCGGATTGTTGCCGTGAAAGATAGATAATATCGAAAAAAAAGAAACCACTTATATGAAACTTGTAGAAAATATCAAGGAATCGTACAACGAACTGGTTCACAAAGTGAGTTGGCCTACCCGCAAGGAGTTGGCACAAAGTGCGGTGGTCGTGCTGATCGCTTCCATTATTCTGGCACTCATCGTATGGCTTATGGACTGGTGCTTTGAGTCTATCATGACATTTGTTTACGGTCTGTTCTAATTCAAGTTGTACATTGTAAAATTGTCAAATCGTAAATTAGACTATGGCTGACAGCAAATTCAAATGGTATGTACTCCGCGCAATCAGCGGTAAGGAAAACAAGGTAAAGGAGTATATCGAGAGTGCCTTGATTACCTCTTCGCTATTCAAGGAGTATGTGTCTCAGGTCTTGATTCCTACCGAGAAAGTAGTGGCGTTGCGCGGCGGAAAACGCACCATCAAGGAGCGTAATCTGTTGCCGGGCTATGTCTTGGTAGAATGTTATCTCTGCGACGAGAGTTACCCCCTCTTGCGCAATATCCCTAACGTACTCGGCTTTATGAGCAACGACGGTTCATCCGTTAATCCTGCTCCCGTCCCCCAGTCCGAAATCAATCGTATTGTAGGCAACGTTACCGAGACGGAAGAGGAATTGCAACTCGAGGAAACCTATCTCGTTGGTGAAAAAGTGAAAGTCATCGACGGACCATTCAACGGTTTCAATGGTGTCATTCAAGAGGTAGCACAAGATAAACACAAACTCAAAGTGGTTGTTACTATCTTTGACCGCCAGACACCTCTGGAACTCGGTTTCAACCAAGTGGAAAAAGAGTAGGAGACTTCCTGTTACGAGTCGTTAGTTACTACTCGATAGTTTCAATTTAACCAACCGGCCGAGGGTATTTCACATATCCGTTATCAGGCCAAAAACTATTAACAACGTAAAACTAAACAATTATGGCTAAAGAAATTGCTGGTTTTATCAAACTCCAAATCAAGGGTGGCGCCGCCAATCCTGCACCTCCGGTTGGACCGGCACTTGGTTCCAAGGGCGTGAACATTATGGAGTTTTGTAAACAATTCAATGCCAGAACCCAGGACAAGGCAGGCAAGGTTTTGCCTGTAATCATCACTGTTTACACCGACAAGTCGTTCGAGTTTATCGTTAAGACTCCTCCGGTTGCTATTCAACTCCTTGAGGCTGCTAAAATCAAAAGCGGTTCGGCTCAGCCTAACCGTAACAAAGTGGCTTCTATCACAGAAGAGCAATGCCGTCAAATCGCTACAGACAAGATGGTTGACCTCAACTGCTTTACCGTTGAGAGCGCAGAGTCTATGGTGAAAGGAACTGCTCGCAGTATGGGTATTACCGTTAAATAATTAAACTTCAATCACTATTATGGCAAAATTGACAAAAAATCAAAAGCTTGCTGCTGAGAAGATTGAAGCAGGTAAGCTCTACACCGTGGCTGAGGCAGCGGCTCTTGTTAAGGAGATCACTACCACTAAGTTCGATGCAAGCGTAGATATCGATGTCCGTTTGGGCGTAGATCCCCGTAAAGCCAACCAGATGGTTCGTGGCGTGGTTTCTCTCCCTAATGGAACTGGTAAAACGGTTCGGGTTCTCGCACTCTGTACTCCTGACCAGGAAGCCGCTGCTAAAGAAGCAGGTGCCGACTATGTGGGTCTGGATGAGTATATTGAAAAAATTAAAGCCGGATGGACTGATGTTGATGTAATCATTACTATGCCGCAGATCATGGGTAAGATTGGTGCTCTCGGTCGTGTCCTCGGTCCTCGTGGTCTTATGCCTAACCCCAAGAGCGGCACGGTTACTATGGATGTTGCCAAGGCTGTTAAAGAGGTTAAACAAGGTAAGATTGACTTCAAGGTGGACAAATTCGGTATTGTACACACTTCGATTGGTAAGGTATCCTTCTCTGCTGAGGCAATTGCGCAAAACGCAAACGAGTTTATTGAGACTGTCATCAAACTCAAACCCGCAGTATCCAAAGGTGATTACATCAAGAGCATTTATCTTTCCAGTACAATGAGTCAGGGTATCAAGATTGATCCCAAATCAATCGGTTAATCACATGTAACACACTGAGACAATGAAAAAGGAAGATAAAAATGCGATTATCGCTGCACTCCAAGAGCAACTGGGTGAGTATCAACACTTCTATATCACCAATATCGAAGGATTGAATGCTCAGAAAACCAGCGACCTCCGCCGTGCATGCTTCAAAAACGATATCAAACTGATCGTTGCAAAGAATACGTTGCTCCACAAGGCTCTCGAGGCAAAAGGCATTGATGCCCAAATCTTCGAATCGCTCAAAGGCAATACCGCTCTGATGCTCTGCAACACCGGTAACGCACCGGCTAAACTTATCAAAGAGTTTACCAAAGGAGACAAGACCGGTGAGGCTAAACCGCAACTCAAAGCCGCTTTCGTTGAAGAAAGCGTCTATGTCGGTGCTCAAAACTTGGAGTTCCTCTCTGCAATCAAATCGAAGAACGAACTTATCGGCGACCTCGTTGCACTCCTGCAATCGCCTGCTAAGAACGTTATCTCTGCTCTCCGGAGCGGTGCAAATACACTCCACGGAGTCCTCACGACTTTGGGAGAACGCGCTGAGTAATCGGCAAAACAACAAACAATTTAACTTAAAAAATAATTTCTAAAAATAATACGACAATGGCAGATCTTAAAGCTTTTGCTGAACAATTGGTTAACCTTACGGTTAAAGAAGTAAACGAACTCGCTCAAATCCTCAAGGACGAGTATGGTATCGAACCTGCAGCCGCTGCAGTTGCAGTTGCTGCTCCCGCAGCGGGTGGCGCAGAGGCAGCCGCTGAGGAGAAAACTTCGTTCGATGTAGTGCTGAAGAGCGCAGGTGCTCAGAAACTTCAGGTGGTTAAGACCGTAAAAGAGCAAACAGGTCTTGGTCTTAAAGAGGCTAAAGACATCGTAGACGCTGCTCCTGCTACCGTTAAGGAAGGTCTTGACAAAGCAAGCGCAGAGGCTCTCAAGAAGGCTCTCGAAGAGGTAGGTGCTGAGGTAGAACTCAAGTAATAACCCACCACTCCGTGGCAATAGGTTTAGACCCTGAAAAGGGGTCTAAACCTTTTTCTCTAAATACAGCAGACTTATAAAAACAACTGAATATTTGGTAATTATTGCGCGGTTTTGGTAAAATAAATATAAAGTACAAAATCATCTATTTAGTTCTAAATAACTCATTACCAGCAGTTTGTTTCCTGCTATAACAACTAACCATCCTAAAATAAATGGCTACAACTATAAAACAACCAAGGGTCAACTTTTCGCGTGTGCAAAAGCAGATGCCCTTTCCTGACTTCTTGGAGATTCAGTTAAAGTCTTTCCGCGACTTTTTCCAGATGGATTCCACACCGGAACAACGTCGCAACGAAGGCTTGTACAAGGTGTTTCAGGAAAATTTCCCTATTCAGGATACCCGAAACTCCTTTACGCTTGCATTCTTGGATTATAGCATTGATCCTCCCCGCTACTCTATTGAGGAGTGTATCAAACGCGGTTTGACCTATTGCGTGCCTCTTAAGGCAAAACTCCGCTTGAGTTGTGAGGATCCCGATCATGAGGATTTCGATACAGTGGTTTCCGATGTCTATTTGGGTACCATCCCTTATATGACTCCAAAAGGTACATTCGTCATCAATGGTGCCGAGCGCGTTGTCGTTAGTCAGTTGCACCGTTCGCCGGGTGTGTTCTTTGGTACATCGATGCATTCCAATGGCACCAAACTCTACTCCGCACGTATCATCCCATTCCGCGGTTCGTGGATTGAGTTCGCTACCGATATCAACAAGGTAATGTATGCTTACATCGATCGTAAGAAGAAATTGCCGGTTACCACTTTGCTCCGTGCTATCGGTTTCGAGTCCGACAAAGACATCCTCAGTTGCTTTGATTTGGCAGAAGAGGTTAAATGTAATCGTGCTGCCCTCGAGGCGTGCATCGGGCGCCGTCTTGCAGGTTATGTAATGAAACCTACCTTGGAGGATTTTGTGGATGAGGATACAGGTGAGGTTTCGTCTATCGAACGTAACGAGATTGTGGTGGAGCGTGAAACGGAACTTACTCCCGAGGTGATTGATATCATTATGGAGTCGGGCAGCAAATCTGTACTACTCCATAAGAACGAGAACCGTGAGAGCGACTACTCCATCATATTCAATACTTTGCAGAAAGACCCTGCCAAGACCGAGAAAGAGGCTGTTCTCTATATCTATCGTCAGTTGCGTAATGCAGAGCCTGCCGATGATGCTACGGCTCGCGAGATGATCCAGAACCTGTTCTTCTCGCAGAAACGGTATGACCTCGGTGAGGTAGGTCGTTATCGTATCAACCGTAAATTGAATATGTCTATCCCCGATGATGTACGTGTGCTTACCAAAGAGGACATCATTGAGATTATTAAATATCTGGTTGAACTCATCAACTCCAATGCCGAGGTGGACGACATCGACCACCTCTCGAACCGTCGTGTCCGTACTGTAGGCGAGCAACTCTACAACCAGTTTGGTGTAGGTTTGGCGCGTATGGCGCGTACTGTGCGCGAACGTATGAACGTGCGCGACAATGAGGTATTTACCCCGACTGACCTGATCAATGCAAAATCGATTTCTTCGATTATCAATTCCTATTTCGGTACCAATGCTTTGAGCCAGTTTATGGATCAGCAGAACCCGCTTGCGGAGATTACCCACAAGCGTCGCATGTCTGCCCTCGGTCCCGGTGGTCTGAGTCGTGATCGTGCCGGTTTCGAGGTGCGAGATGTCCATTACACCCACTATGGTCGTCTCTGTCCTATCGAGACCCCCGAGGGACCGAATATCGGTCTTATCTCCTCGCTCTGTATCTATGCCAAGATCAACGACCTTGGTTTCATCGAGACCCCGTATCGTAAGGCAGAGAATGGTGTGGTCGATTTGGATAACAGCCATATTCAGTACTTTAGTGCAGAAGACGAAGAAGAGAAAATCGTTGCGCAGGGTAATGCTCCCTTGGACAAGAATGGTAAGTTCGTCCGCAACAAGGTTAAATCGCGTCTCGGTGCCGATTTCCCTGTCGTAGAACCGGATAAAGTGGACTTGATGGATGTGGCACCTTGTCAGATCGCTTCTGTGGCTGCTGCCCTTATCCCGTTCTTGGAGCACGACGATGCCCACCGTGCATTGATGGGATCGAACATGATGCGGCAGGCAGTACCTTTGATTACCAGTGAAGCACCTATTGTCGGCACCGGCATTGAGGAACAACTTGTCAAGGATAGTCGTACACAGATAGAGGCTGAAGGTGCAGGTCTGGTTACCTACGTGGATGCCGACGTGATCCGTATTCAGTATGATCGTACCGAAGAGGAGGAGTTCATTTCGTTTGAGCCTGCCGAGAAAGAGTATAAACTGCCGAAATTTGAAAAGACCAACCAGAATACCACTATCGACCTTCATCCGATTGTCCGCAAGGGCGACCGTGTGGAGAAGGGACAAATCCTTACCGAGGGCTATGCTACCCAAGGCGGCGAGTTGGCACTCGGTAAAAATCTCAAAGTGGCTTACATTCCTTGGAAAGGTTACAACTACGAGGATGCTATCGTACTCAGCGAGCGCATTGTTCGTGAGGATATGTACACCTCTGTTCACGTGGTGGAGCAACTCCTCGAGGTACGCGAGACCAAGCGTGGTATGGAGGAGTTCACCGCCGATATTCCTAATGTCAGCGAGGACGCCACCAAGGACTTGGACGAAAACGGTATCATTCGTATCGGTGCCCATATCCAACCGGGCGACATCATTGTTGGTAAGATTACACCGAAAGGCGAAACCGACCCGTCTCCCGAGGAGAAACTTCTAAAGGCTATCTTCGGTGATAAAGCCGGTGATGTCAAGGATGCTTCTCTCAAAGCCAGTCCTTCGCTGGAGGGTGTTATAGTGGGCAAAAAACTCTATACCCGTGCCATCAAAGACCGTAAGGCAAAGATGGAGGACAAGGAGGCTATTGCCAAGATGGATGCTGAGTTCAACGAGAAAGCGGAGGCTCTGCGCGAGTTGCTCATTAGCAAACTTGTGAAGATTTTGGAGAATAAGACGGCTGTCTCCGTTAAGGATACGGTCGGTACCGAACTCATCTCCAAGGGACAGCGTTTTACCAAAGAGCGTCTTGGTATGCTTGACTTCCAGTCGGTTATGCTCGAAGGGTGGACTTCCGATGAGCACAAGAACGCTTTGGCTGCACAGTGTATTATGAACTATATCGCCAAGTATAAGGAGATGGATGCCGAACTCAAACGTCGTAAGTTCAACCTTACTATCGGCGACGAACTGCCTAATGGTATTATCCAAATGGCAAAGGTTTATATTGCCAAGAGCCGTAAAATCCGCGTCGGTGATAAGATGGCAGGTCGTCACGGCAACAAGGGTATCGTCAGCAAGATTGTCCGTATGGAGGATATGCCGTTCCTCGCAGACGGAACTCCCGTGGACATTGTCCTCAACCCGATGGGTGTGCCTTCGCGTATGAATATCGGTCAGATTTTCGAGGCCGTCCTCGGTTGGGCTGGTCAGGAACTGGGCGTTAAGTTCTCTACACCTATCTTCGACGGTTGCTCGTTGGAGCAACTTGATGAGTGGACGGACAAAGCAGGTCTGCCGCGTGCCGGTAAGACGCAACTCTATGATGGCGAGTCAGGCGAACCGTTCGATCAGATGGCTACCGTCGGTGTTACCTACTTTATGAAGTTGGGACACATGGTTGACGACAAAATGCACGCACGTTCTATCGGTCCGTACAGCCTTATTACGCAACAGCCTCTTGGTGGTAAAGCACAGTTCGGTGGTCAGCGTTTCGGTGAGATGGAGGTTTGGGCATTGGAGGCACACGGTGCTGCTCATACCCTTCAGGAAATCCTTACCGTTAAGTCCGATGACGTTACCGGTCGTGCGCGTACCTACGAGGCAATTGTTAAGGGCGAGCCGTTCCCGACACCGGGGCTGCCCGAGTCGCTCAACGTCCTTCTGCACGAGTTGCAAGGTTTGGCACTTTCAATCACAATGGAATAATTTATCACGATTATGGCTTTTAAACAAGATAATAAGAAAAACGGTTTTACCAAGATTTCTATTGGTTTGGCTTCGCCCGACGAGATTATGCAACTCTCCAGCGGCGAGGTGCTCAAACCCGAAACCATCAACTACCGTACCTACAAACCGGAGCGCGACGGTCTGTTCTGCGAGCGCATCTTCGGTCCTACCAAGGATTATGAGTGCCATTGCGGTAAGTACAAACGTATCCGCTACAAGGGTATCGTCTGCGAGCGTTGCGGTGTCGAGGTTACCGAGAAGAAAGTGCGTCGTGAGCGTATGGGGCACATCAAACTGGTTGTTCCTGTGGCTCATATCTGGTATCTCCGTTCGCTGCCGAGCAAGATGGCTGCATTGTTGGGGATTCCTACCAAAAAATTGGATTCTATCATCTACTACGAGAAGTATATCGTCGTCAAAGCGGGTGCTTTGGCAGGTCAGGAGATCGGCGAGAAAAACAAAGACGACAAAAATCGTCTGCCTATCGAGGATCGTATGCTCCTTGACGAAGAGCAATACGCACAGATCCTTGATATCCTACCCGATAATAATGATACGCTGGATGATAGCGATCCCGACAAGTTCATCGCCAAGATGGGAGCCGACGCTATCTATGATCTGCTTTGCAATATCGACCTTGATACGTTGAGTTACCAACTCCGCGATATGGCAAGTACTTCCACCTCTGTTCAGCGTAAACAGGAGGCTCTGAAGCGTCTGCAAGTTGTGGAATCGTTCCGCGCTTCCAAGGGAAAGAACCGTCCCGAGTGGATGATTCTGCAGGTTATCCCTGTTACACCTCCAGAGTTGCGTCCGCTTGTGCCGCTGGATGGTGGTCGTTTCGCTACCTCCGACCTCAACGATCTCTATCGCCGTGTTATCATTCGTAACAACCGGCTCAAACGTCTTATCGAGATCAAGGCTCCGGATGTCATCCTCCGCAATGAGAAACGTATGCTCCAAGAGGCTGTCGATTCTCTCTTTGACAACTCCCGTAAGACTACGGCTATCAAATCGGAGGCCAACCGTCCTTTGAAGTCGCTTTCCGACTCCCTCAAGGGTAAACAAGGTCGTTTCCGTCAGAACCTGCTCGGTAAACGTGTGGACTATTCTGCCCGCTCGGTTATCGTCGTGGGTCCTGAGTTGAAGATGCACGAGTGCGGTCTGCCTAAAGAGATGGCTGCCGAACTCTATAAACCGTTTATCATCCGCAAACTCATTGAGCGTGGTATCGTCAAAACCGTTAAATCGGCTAAGAAAATTATCGATCGCCGCGAACCGGTTATCTACGAGATTCTGGAGCACGTTATGGAGGGGCACCCCGTCCTGCTCAACCGTGCGCCGACTTTGCACCGTCATGGTATCTTGGCTTTCCAGCCCAGGATGATCGAGGGTAAGGCTATCCAGTTGCACCCGCTCGCTTGTGCCGGCTTCAACGCCGACTTCGATGGCGACCAGATGGCTGTCCATTTGCCTTTGTCCAATGAAGCCATCTTGGAGGCGCAACTCCTTATGCTCGGCTCGCACAATATCCTCGACCCGGCTAATGGTAACCCTATTACCGTGCCTTCCCAGGATATGATCCTTGGTCTTTACTATATCACCAAAGAGCGTTCCGGTGTCAAGGGAGAGGGACTTACGTTCTATTCGCCCGAGGAGTGCACTGTCGCACTCAACGAAGGACGTGTGGACATCCACGCCAAAGTCAAAGTGCGTATCAACGACATCGTCGATGGCGAGTACATCAACCATATTATTGAGACCACTCCGGGACGTGTTATGGTTAATCAGTACGTTCCTGCTGCTGTCGGTTTCCAAAACGTGGTAATGAAGAAAGGAGCTGTTAAGTCTATTATCGCCAAGGTCATCAAGACCTGCGGTGTGGCGCGTACGGCTCAGTTCCTCGACGACATCAAGAACCTTGGCTACTACAAGGCTTTCCGTGGTGGTCTGTCCTTCAACCTCAACGATATTCTTATCCCTAAGGAGAAAGCAGGTATCATCGCCCGCGGTCAGCAGGAGGTAGAGAACATCACCGAGATGTACAACTTCGGTGAGATGGGCGACGACGAGCGTTACAACAACGTCATCGCAGCATGGAACAAAGTCGATACCGAGGTTACCGACATCCTGATGAAACACATGCAGGAGGCTGACCAGGGCTTCAACTCCGTATATATGATGATGGACTCGGGTGCCCGTGGTAACAAACAGCAGATTAAGCAGTTGGCAGGTGTCCGCGGACTTATGGCAAAGCCGCAGAAAGCGGGTTCCACCGACTCGCGTCAGACTATCGAAAACCCTGTCCTCGCTAACTTCAAAGAGGGTATGTCCGTGTTGGAGTACTTTATCTCTACCCACGGTGCGCGTAAGGGTCTTGCCGATACCGCGCTTAAGACAGCCGATGCCGGTTATCTGACCCGTCGTCTGGTTGATGTCTCGCACGATGTCATCATCAACGAGGAAGACTGTGGTACGCTCCGTGGTCTTACCGCCCGCGCTATCAAGCAGAACGATGTTGTTGTCGCTACCCTTACCCAGCGTATTCTCGGTCGTGTCAGCGTACACGACATACACGACCTGGATGGTAACCTTATCGTTGCCGCAGGCGAGGAGATCCGTGAGGCGGCTTGCGAGGCTATTGAGGCGGCCGGTATTGAGGAAGTTGAGATACGTTCCGTACTCACTTGCGAGTCCAAACATGGGGTCTGCGCTAAGTGTTATGGTCGTAACTTGGCTTCGCGTAAGATGGTGCAGAAAGGTGAGGCGGTCGGTGTCATCGCCGCACAGGCTATCGGTGAACCGGGTACTCAGTTGACCCTCCGTACTTTCCACTCGGGTGGTGTCGCAGGCAATGCCGCTACCCAGAATACCTATACTATACCGCGTGAGGGAATCATCGAGATCGAAGATCTCCGTACTATCACCACCGAAACGGGGGATGTCATTGTGGTCAGCCGTCTCAATGAGATGCACCTCAAAGACGAGAAAACGGGTGTCGTGCTCGCTACCTTCAATATCCCGTACGCTTCCAAGTTGTTCGTTACCCCCGGTCAGAAATACGACAAGGGTACCGTCATCTGCGAGTGGGACCCCTACAAGGCTTCTCTCGTTATTGAGCAGGACGGTCGTATCCAGTACGAAGACGTTATCGAGGGCGTAACCGCCCAGACCGAAGTCGATGAGCAGACGGGTAAGAAAGAGGTGTCTATTACCGATACCAAGGACAAGACCAAGATGCCTTCCGCACATATCCTTGATGCGGCGGGCAATGTCCTTCGTACCTACAACCTGCCTGTTAAGGCAAGCCTCGTTCACGCCGATGGCGCAGAGGTGAAAGCGGGCGACCTGTTGTTCACTATGGCGCGTGTCATGGGTTCCGCAGGCGATATCACCGGTGGTCTTCCCCGTGTTACCGAACTCTTCGAAGCACGTAACCCGTCCAACCCGGCTATCGTTGCTGAAATTGATGGCGAGGTTTCCTTTGGTAAGATCAAACGTGGTAACCGCGAACTCTTCGTTACTTCCAAACTCGGTGAGCAGAAAGCATACCTCGTGCCGCTGTCCAAGCAGATCCTTGTGCAGGAGGGCGACTATGTGCGTGCCGGTGTACCGCTCTCCGATGGTGCTATCACCCCCGACGACATCCTCGCTATCCAGGGGCCTACCGCTGTGCAGGACTATATCGTCAACGAAGCACAGTCTGTCTATCGTATGCAGGGTGTGGAGATCAACGATAAGCACTTCGAGATCATCGTCCGCCAGATGATGCGCAAGGTCGAGATTCTCGATGCCGGTGATACCCGCTTCCTTGAGGGACAGATGGTTGACAAGATGGACTTTATGGACGAGAACGACCGTATCTGGGGCAAGAAAGTGGTTACTGATGCAGGCGACAGCGAAGTACTTCATGCCGGTCAGATCGTTACCCCGCGCCGTCTCCACGACGAGAACTCCAGTCTGCGTCGCCGCGACAAGAAACTCGTTGAGGCACGAGAGGCAACCTGCGCTACGGCCAAGCAGATCCTGCAAGGTATCACGCGTGCGGCTCTCGGTACCAAGTCCTTTATGTCTGCCGCTTCCTTCCAGGAGACCACCAAGGTGCTCAACGAGGCGGCTGTCCAGGGCAAAGTGGACTATCTTGAGGGTATGAAAGAGAACGTTATCTGCGGTAACTTGATTCCTGCTGGTACGGGTCTCCGCGAGTTCTCCAAGATTGTGGTGCACAACCGCGAGGAATATGCGGCTCTCCAAGCCGCTCGCGCGGCTGCCGACAATGCCCTCAACGGCACGACCGACGAGGACGAAGCCTAAAGCCTGAAAAGGTAAAAATGTAAAAACGTAAAAATAGTTTCAGGCAATCCCTGAAAGCCAATATCTCAATAAGAGACTGTCTAACAAGTATAGGCAGCCTCTTATTTTTGTGGGAGACGACGCGGCTCGCGTCGTCAAGAGCAATCTTTTTCTGAAGAATAGGCTTTCTTTTTTACTTATTAGACATCCTCTTTCTTCCTAAATCACACTAATTATGACTTATTCCGATGCGATTGTCCTTAGATTACTTATTTAATCACTTTCTTACCATTGATGATATACAAACCGCGAGGCAGATTGCTTTCGTCTGTTCCGATATATGCACCCAATACATTGTAAATGCCGCTATTGGCAGTGTGAATACCATTGGCGACATCTTCAATGCCGGTCGTCTCTTTGTGAAAATAATCGAAATAGTCGCCAATACCCGCTTGGTTCTTATACGAATCGTATGAGCCGTCAGGAATAATGATTTGCACATTCTTCGGTGTCGGGAATTTGTTGGTCATATTAACCACCCATGGGATTTGCGTTTGGGTGGTGGTAACACGCACTTGGCATTTGGGAGCCACTACGCCACGAAACTCAAGGGTCTCCAACTCGTCCAGCACTACCGACATCACACTAAGGCTATCCAAAGTAGAAGGCAATATCAGTTTCTTGACTGGCATTTTACCCCCTTTGGCATCGCTATAGATAGCCGTCATATCAATCAGTTTCAAGCCTTCCGGCAATTCTAATGTTCCCGTCATACCCTCCATATTTTGCATAGATTGCATTCCGAGAGTTTGGATATGGCTTGGTGCGGCAAATGATACCGACCGAATGGTTGTGTTATTTCTAAATGCAGCCCTGCCCAATGCCACTACTGACAATGCTTTTTGCGTAATAGTTGCTGTCACGCCAATGGTGCATATTGTCTTGGCAATTTGTGCAGGAATGACCACAGAAGCCAACGTACCATACTTGTTGCCTGTTAAATCAGACATCACAGATGCACTGTCATTGTGGATTGTGTAGTACAGGTTGCCGACACGCAGAGTGTCCGTTGCACCTGCAGCAAAGCAGTCGAAATAGTCCCATCCAGCCTCTGCACGGTAGTATTTCTCACTGCCTGCAGGTACAATCACTTTCGTATTCCGCGGCACAAATACGGGCGAGTTGTTTGAGGTGAACGGCAAACATGGTTTTAGTATTCTACCCGTGGTCAGCGCACAATGCGGAGGCATTACGGCATTGCAAATCAGCGTATCCAGATTGGCAACCTGCAACGACATCACATCCAAGGTATCCATCGTGGAAGGCAAGGTAAGTTTGTGCAGTTTCATTCCGGCATAACTGCCAATACCATGTATTGCCGTCAATTGCAAATGTTTCACGCCTTCAGGCAGAGCCAACTCTTCCAAGTTCATAGCACTTTGGAATGCTTGCTGCCCGATTTCCGTGACCTTGCTACCCTCTGCGAAAGTAATGGACTTGCATTGGGCATACCGGAATGCAGCCTTTGCAATACTTGTCACATCATACGATTTCTCGTCTTTGCTTACCGACACAGGGACGACTATAGTCTCCTGTTCATACGGCGTAGTGGCAGGAATCACCGCAGCGGTCTGCGTTTCTTCGTTCAACTGATAGTACACTCCATTCACTTGAATGGTGTCCAACGTGGCAGCCATCATACTGCATGAGAGCATGGCTGCACCAAAAAGAAGATAAAGTTTTTTCATATCACATTGATTGTTTATATTTTGTCCTTTCAAACAGAATGTAAAATTACTGCTATCTACCGAAGAACACAATCCCTAAAAATAGGTATTTGCTTCAGAAATGGGGGGGTTACAATATAATTATATGTCCTTAAAATTGGGTATTTATAAAACTTATTTTGCTATTTCGTGTAAATACATTAACTTTGCCGTCCATTATTCTCATTACAGAATGTAATGAGGACAAGGTATAAACTTCAAAACAATAAAACTATGCGAAAGAATCTTTTACTCATTTCATTATTGGTTGCCACAGCCATATCGGCAACCGATGTCAATCTTAATTGGTATTCATCGCTTGTCAGTCCGGCAGGCAAACCGCAAACACAAATCTTCGACATTCAAATCAATGGTAGCGGAGATGCTTTCGTACTCGGACATTCCGGCTCTATCAATGCTACCGACGAGTCCACTTTCTTAGGCGAGACATTCACAGGGGCTGATTATGGGACGGGGACATCTTTCAACAAGAACCTGCTCTTCACAAAAGTAAATCTGCAAGGCAATCTCATTTGGGCTGTCCGTAGCACTGATGGAGACTATTCCAATGCGGCATTCTGTGCAACAGCAGACGGTGGAGCAGTGCTTGCACTCAAGTTCCGCCTCACCAACAAGAACCAACTAACCGACACAGTGATTCCCTACCTGACCCTTGTTGATGCTACGGGAGAGAGTCATAGCCTGAAGACCAAGTTCACCGGCTCCAATTTCAACCATCTTGTACTGGTCAATATCACTCCTAATGGTAAAATCACCAAGATGACCACCCTCTACACCGCCTCTGTGGCACCCAATGGAACTGCTACTGATGCAGCGTCTATCTCTGCCATCGCACAAGACGAGGAGGGCAACCTGTACTTCGCAGGCAAGCAAGCCTTGGACATCGCCATCGGCACTGACACCCTCCGTGCCGTGCATACAGGACAATGGGATGGGGATATGCAATATCTCAATAATTATTCCAACTCGTTCATTATCAAGACCGACAAAGACTTCAACCATCTGGCACACGTGACGGCAACAGGTACAGTAACGGCTGACCAAATTATGAATATGTCCTACAAGAATGGCAAACTGATGGTCGTCGGGCATATCCTTACCGCTGATGCAGCAAAGACTTTCCAATTAGGAGAAAAAGAGGCTCTTATCAACGACCGCTCTATCCTTGTGGCACAACTTGACAAGAACCTTACTTGCTCCTACATCGCACCCGTTCAACAAGTCGCAGCAGGAGATCGCAGCAAGGGCGTGCAACTGCAACAAATGATATGGGCGGAAGACGGCAACAGCATTTTTGTAGTAGGCGGCATACAGAATGGCATCCTGTTCAACGGCACAGAGATATATGCCGGCGGTGGTACTGCTCCTAGCAAGATGTATGATGGTATCATTATGCATATTGATGCTGCAACGGGCAACTTGCTACATGCTACTTTCGCAGGTAATACCGCCCTCAATCAGCATACAGGTATCGTTACGTTTGGCAAAGATACCATACTAACCATCAATTACGCGAGCGGTGGCGGTGTCAATCTGTACAAATACACCGCAGGCCTGCAATTTGTGGATAAAACGCAATTGGCTAAAGGAGGAGCGATGAATGTTACTGCAAGTGCTGCACGCTACAAAAACACGCTGCTGATGACTTTCCGTGCAAGGGGCAGTTCTGATGTTACTCTGGCAGACCAAACCATCAAACAATCTACAACGTGGTACAACACGCTCGTTGCATGGACTTTGCCCGGCGCACCAAGTACCCCTACAGACAATGTCCCGGCAACCGTTCCTGCAAACGATGACAAAGCACAAAAAGTCATCATTGACGGCAAACTCTACATCCGTCGTGGTAACCAACTATTCAACGCACTCGGACAACAACTCTGATAATTGGCACGGTAATTGTGGCTGTCCTATCGTGGTATAGGACAGCCATATTTGTGCTATGAAAATAAAATATCTCAATAATATGAAAAAGTTTATGTTCTTTGCAGCCCTTGCGGCTGTCATCGGTTTGGCATCCTGCTCCAAAACCGCAGAAAAACAAGAGACAATCTATTCTATCGACGAGGTCTATACGCAGGCTGATTCTCTGCTCGGCGATACCATCACTTTCCAGGGCATGTGTACGCACCTCTGCAAACACGGTGGTCGCAAAGCCTTCCTTATGGGCAGCGACGAGAACCGTATCTTGCGTGTTGAGGGCGCAGAGATGGGCAATTTTGATGCCGCTTGTATCAACAATATCGTGCGTGTCAAAGGCGTACTCCATACCTTTGAGTATGTCCCCGAACCCGCCGACAACCCCGGTGAACAGCATGGTACCGACGGACAAGGCTGCGAAACCGAGAAAAAAGCCATCAAAGGCTACTACGCCACCGCTATCAGTTACACGATCGTAACGGAATAATGCGTAATTCCTTTCATTTAATGGAACAATCGAAACCCAATACAGGTGCCAAGGTGCGTAAGTGGTTGCGTATTATCCATCGCGATTTGAGTTACATCTTTGCGGGGATGCTTTTGGTCTATGCCATCTCGGGCATAGCCCTCAACCACAAAGATAGTTTCAATAGCCAGTACTCTATTTCCCGCACGGAATATGCACTTCCTGCCACGCCGCGTACAGACGTGTCGCAGACCACCGTTGATGAGTGGCTCGCGGCTTGCGGTGTCTCGGGGCAGGAAATACAGCACTATTTCCCCGATGACAATACCCTCAAGGTATTCCTCCGTGGCAATAGCAATTTGGTGGTGGATTTGTCCACAGGCAACGCCACGTTGGAGCAGGTTAGGAAACGTCCTGTTTTGGGTAGTCTGAGCAAACTGCATTACAACCCTGGCAAGGCGTGGACGTGCTTCTCCGATGTCTTCGCCGTCTCGCTGATTCTTATCATTCTTACGGGGATTTTTATGCTCAAGGGTAAGCATGGTCTTGTTGGTATAGGCGGTATCGAGTTCCTTGTCGGTATCCTTATCCCTCTGCTGTTCATTCTGCTCTGATAATTGGAATATGTTCTCTAAAAAACAGGCTGTCCTCCTTCAAGTAGGATAGCCTGTTTTTTTAGAGCCTTCTTTATGCATAAAATATGCATTATATGCAGTTTGCTTACCTTATAATACCAATTACGTAGAAAAGACGTAGAAAGGACGTGGAAAGAATTGGAGTTTATAAGGGGGGTAAGTCTCTTTTTTATACGGAATATGCATAATTTTTATGCATATTCTCCAAGCGTACTACAGGGGGATATTTGCCTGTTTCCCGAAAAAAGTGTACCTTTGCGCTTGTATTGAAAATATCACTATAGTGAAAAACTCCATTCGTTTTTGGCTCAGCAACAGCCGCAGTATATCTTTGCCGCAGTCTGCTCTCCCTTGCCTTACGGCTATCGTACTTTGTATCGGTCAACCGGGCTTTGTCTGGTGGCTTGCTTTCCCTGTTTTGCTTGGCGTGTGTGTTGCCCATCTCGGAATGAACCTCGCCGATGATTATTTTGATTACCGCCACGACTCCCGTATTCGTGCCGACTTGTCCTCCACCAGTATCCGTGCCCGGTCGGAGAAGTGCCACTACATCCGCAGCGGCGAGGCGTCTATTCGCGATCTGGGGCGTGCTGTGGTCGCTTTTCTGGCTGTTGCTGCGGCTATGGGCTTGATCGCTTTTGTCGCACAATGGCTCCTGCATGGTTGGCAAGCCGCTATGGGCATCGCTCTGTATGCTGTTTTGGGGCTCTTCTTTGGTATCAACTATTCCGGCAAACCGCTTGAACTGGGCTTCCACGGCTTCGGCGAACTGGTCATTGGTATGATGTTCGGTGTCCTGAATATGCTCGGGGTGCAAGCCGCTATGACCGGAACGCTTTTCTCTATGCCTATGTTCTGTATGAGTGTCGGGGTGGGGTGTCTGGTTATCAATATCGTCTATGTCCATTCGGTCATGGAGGTCAAAGCGGATGCCGAATTGGGCAAGATGACTTTTGCCCGCCTCTTGCGTACACCCGCGCGTATGATTGCCTTTGTGGCATTCTTTGCCTTGGTGCCGTTTGTTATGTTGGCAATCGGTATCGTCCTCGGTTGGTGGAGTCCGTGGTATCTGCTTACGCTGCTTACCTTGCCGATGTCGCTCTATCTCATCTATTCCACCCACCATTTTGTCCACGGATTGCCTTGTTTGGATAGACCGCACTGGTGGATGGGACCGATGGGCGACTGGGACAAGTATGTCCGGGCGGGTATCGACTGGTTTCTTATCCGCTGGCTTCTGGCACGCAATATCTGTACATTCTTCTGCCTGATTCTGATGGCGGTGCATATCGTCCTCTTGTTCGTCTGATTTCAAGAAAACCTCCGGTGGCGGAATCTTATCCGGTATGCTTCTCATTGAGGGCAAATACCGCAAAGTTACGGAATAAAGGATTTTAGTTGCTCCAATGCTTGCTTTGCAAGCAGGGAAACAGGTTGTGCGCCGTCATTATTGAGAATAATGTCGGCGCGTTTGGTGCGCTCTTCATTCGTCATCTGTGCCTGTATACGGTTGTGGACTGCTGCTATATGTTCTTTGGAGTGCGACCCGTTGTAGTCGCGCTGCAGAGTGCGCTCTATACGTACATCGTCGGGTGCTGTAACTGCTATCACCTTGTCGCATAGCGTATTCAGTCCGCTCTCAAACAAAATGGCGGATTCTACAAAACGGAGACTGCCACCACCCAATTCCCCTCCTTTGAAAGAGGGGGTAGGGGAGGTCTCCCACCTCTTCAAATCAAAAGCCACGGCGGGGTGGACGATGGCATTCAGTTTCTCCAATAGGTCGGGGTGACGGAAAACCTGCTTGCTGACTATATCGGTGCGGTAGGTGTCGCCGTCATAGACATCCGAACCGAAAAGCATCTCTATCTGTGAGCGCACCATCGGGTTGGCAACAATAATCCGCTTTGCCTCTATATCTGTATTATACACGGGATAGCCCAAGCGCTCAAACTCCTGCGCAATAGTGGTTTTTCCGCTGCCTATTCCGCCTGTTATTCCTACTAACATATATGGTTTGTCTGTTTAGAACTGAAAATAAATAAAAGGTTGCATATCTGCCGTAACAAACTGATATATAATAAATACTGCTACTACCACGCACAGCATCATCGCCCATAGCGGCAGCATGGCAAAATGAATGTGGTACCATTGTTTCCACTTGGCGGGCAACCAGTGTATCGCCATGCCCGCAACGAAAAGCAGCACCACCGCCCTGTACTCATATAGAAAAGGCGGTATGATACTTGAGTTCCACGCCCCGCCGATCTGATTGACCATATTCGTTGCCGTCTCCCACGCTTCTTGGTTCGCCGTCGCGGGGTCGAGGTTGCTGCCCGACCGGAAGAACAGACGCGTAAACGTGATAAACGTGAAGGTTTGCGCTATCGCCCAACAACGGGAAATAGCCTGAACGCCCCGACCTCTCCTAACCCCTCCTTCAGAGGAGGGGGATTCTGAGCATTTGCACCCTCCCCCTTTGAAGGGGGAGTTGGAGAGGGTCCAGATGTATCTCATTGCCGTCCCGATCCATAGAATAACCGCCCATACCATAAACAGCCGCAGGGCGGGCAAGCCCCATATCCGGTCGGCGGCAATGAGCGAAGCGGCGAGCAGTGTCATCAGCAGCATACGCACATGCCAATTCATAATGCGCCAGAACTTGTTGGCAATCATACCGATACCGTTCAGTCCGCCCCAGATCATAAAGTTCCAACTCGCCCCATGCCATAGTCCGCCGAGCAGCATTACGATAAACGAGTTCAGGTTGGCATAGAGCAGTTTGCGGTGGTCGGGACGAAAAATTGCCACTAATAAAACCACTACTGCTATCGTCAAAATCACCACCGCGGCTACCCACGACCCTGTCAGCACCAATGCCACCAAGGCAATCAGTGCTATCCAAAAATAGGTACCGAAGGTGGCGTTGCGGTTGCCGCCAAGCGGGATATACAGATAGGTCTTGAGCCAGCGGCTGAGCGATATATGCCACCTGCGCCAGAACTGCTGCGGGTTCTCGGCTTTGTAGGGAGAATCGAAATTCTTGGGCAGATAGAAACCCATAAGCATTGCCACACCGATAGCGATGTCGGTATAGCCGGAGAAGTCCGCATATACTTGCAGCGAGTAGGCAAACAGCGCAAACAGGTTCTCAAAGCCCGAAAACAGCAACGGGTTTTCAAATACGCGGTCAATGAAATTTACTGCCAAATAGTCGCTCAGAATAATCTTTTTTGCCAGTCCGTTGAGTATCCAGAATACCGCCAGTCCGAACTGTTTCTTGCTGAGGCGGAACGGCTTGTACAACTGCGGAATAAACTCCTCCGCACGCACAATCGGACCTGCCACCAACTGCGGAAAAAACGATACGTAGAACCCGAAGTCCAATAGGTTGCGCACGGGTTTGATGCGTCCGTGGAATACATCGGCTGTATAGGAAATAACCTGAAAAATATAGAAACTGATGCCTACGGGCAAGATAATTCTGTCCACCATAAAACGTCCGCTTTCGGAGAACCCGTTGCCGATATAGGCGAATAGGTCGAATACCTCTATGTGGCACCCGAACAGGTCGTTGAGCATGTTCGTGAAGAAGTAGGCGTATTTGAAATATGCCAGCAAACCGAGGTCAATGGCTACCGAGAGCACCAGCCACATACGTGCGCGTTTCATTCGGTCGGCGGTCTTGTTGCGGTATATCTGCTTGGCTATCAGCCAATCGGACAATGTAACAAATGCCAGAATCAGCAAAAAGATACCGCTCGTCTTGTAGTAGAAAAACCACGAGACAAAGAGCAGAAATATGTTGCGCAGGTGAAGCCGTCCATTGCCTCTTGCTTTCGGAAACGCCTCTATAATCAGCGCAAACACGGCATATACTATCGCAAAAAACGCCCAGAAATAGAACTGCGTAAAGAGCAACGGGCTATTGCTGTCGAAGGCAAATATATGGTGCAAAAAACTCATTCCGCCCCTCCTTCCTCTCCCATCGGCGTAGTTTGCGTATTGTTCGTAGTTTGTGTAGTATCGGCATCATTATGCATTGTGCATTGTGCATTGTCAATTAGCCATTCGGCAAGTTTTTCCCCTGCTTTTTCTGCTCCGCGGCGGGTGAAATGCACGCCGTCTGAACCTGCCCAACCGCGTTTCTGCCATTGGAGCATACTATTCTGTCCCCCCATTGCCTGATAGAGACTGTAATACCCGATCTGCTCTTCGTCAGCCATCTGTTGCAGCAGTTTGTCCATATACGGCAAGAGCGGATAAGTCTGGGTCACACCATCGATAGTGGTGCTCATATCGCTCGGTCCGACAAATAGAATACTGGCCTCGGGTGCGCAACTGCGCACGTACTGCACCTGCTTGCGCAGCAGATTGACAATACCGCGAATGGTGGACGGCTGCTTGTTAAAGGGTATCGCATTCCCGCCGAACTGCATAATAATCAGTCGTGTATGGGTCTCTTTGTAGAACCGCATAAGTTGCTCCCGCGAGATGTCGGTAAACACCGTCCCCAGGCACCCGCGCATCGGGATATTGTCCACAATCACCCCCGTCGGAGTCTCCAACGACAATCCGTACACCTGCCCGCGCCCGAGCAGAGTCAGACTGTAGCGGGTCGTGCTGTCGGGCAGAAACAACGTGCGCGAAGCGGGTAGGGTGTCACCGCGTTGGCTGACCAACCGTATATCGCCGTCGCTCCATACGCGCACACGACTGAAATAGCGTTCCGGGTATTTCTCTCTGCCCATCGGCTCTATTGTCATACTCAAATGTTCTGAACCCGCCACGAGAGAGTCGTTCATCAACGCCACTTGCCCCATTGCCCCATATCGTCCGTCCTGGCGGCGCATTGATTTGGGACCGTAAACCAACTGCCGCTTGGGACCCTGTTGTACGCTCTGCACTTTCCCGTTCATAGTCAGTATCTGATGAATGGTGCGGGTTGGAATGGTCTGGTGAAGCGGTATCAATCCCACGCCGCCACCGCCGTATCGCGCCTGCAATCGTCTTCGGAGCGTGGAGGTCATGCGGTCTTCCTCAATCTGAGAGTCGCCGTAATGCACTACGCGTATGCTATGTTCCTGTGCCTCTGCCAATGCAGTATAGAAAGCACTCAGATAATTACGTGTGTCTGTCGTGGATTTTGGGGAGACGGGTTGGTCTGTGCTTTGTATATCAATAGTTGATTGTTCCTCGTTTGTTCCCTGTTCTTTCCCTGAAGATAGCGTGTCGGTGTCCTGAACGTCCTTCCGATCATTCAACTCTTCTTCGTCTTTCGTTCTTTGTCCTTCGTCCTTTGCCCCTTGTTCTTCGTCCTTCGTTCTTTGTTCTTTGTCCAAATCAAGCACTTCAGCCAATGTGGTCCATCTCAACTCAAAAGAACCGATATGAATGTTGTCTTTTGGAAACACCACACACAGCCCCCCAAGAAGAGCAATACAAAGCCAAATAAACAGAGCAACACGACGCGGCGGCATAGAAAGAATAGGAATAACTTAGTGCAGTGGATAATAGAAACACATTTTCCCTGCAAAATTACATAAAATCCTCGGAATACACAATATCGGCATATAAAAATCCAAGGAGCAATATCTGCCTACCCCGTTTTTTAAGCCGACCTTCCTTTACCAACTACGGTAGATACACGGTAGATATACGGTAGATACACGGTAGATACACGGTAGATAAAGCGGTAGATAAAGGGCATCTCCCAGACCGTTGGCACTAAACCTTTTGCCGGGGGACGCGGACGCCCCCGTCCGTGGTCGGTTTGCCACAAACCGTATGACTATGCTCTGTATGGGAGATGTGAAGCGTAAGGCAGGTGCGCATCGCGCACTGACTGCCGTAGCGACACGAAGCCCTGTGGGCTGAGTAGAACTCCTAAGACAGAGAGGAGAAATGACGGCGACCTGAACTCGTGCAACGGGTTTCAACATCGCAAGTCCATTTCAATGCGGCATAAGAGACCTTGGGTGCCAACTTTTGAGTAATCGCTGTTTGCAAGAGAAACGCCATTGTTCGTGCCTTTCTGATAGCAAATTCAGAACTGCTATTGTTTATTTCGGGAAAAAACCGTAACTTTGCCCTCAATATGAAAAAACTTATCTTGCTTGCCGAGGACGGCGAGCGCAAACTGATTAATGACATTGCCGCACAACTCGGTTGCGCGGACATACTCTCGCAATACGAAGTGCTGGTTACGGGCGTCGGAGCAATCAATATCATTCGTGCTTTGCACAACGTGCCTGCCGACACCGAGGTACTCAATATCGGCTATGCGGGCAGTGCAAACTTCGACCTCGGTACCCTTGTCGCGGTTACGGAAGCACGTCTCAACCACCCCAATGTGTCGTACCCGGAACCCGTTTTGCCCATCAGAGTGTTGCCTTGTGCCGCCTCGCTTACGCAAGCCGTCTGCTACACGAACACCGATTTTGTACTCCAATCCGACTACCGCGACTGCGTCTTTGATATGGAACTGGCTTACATCTGCAGTCTCGGTTTTACCCGTATCAGTGCCATCAAAGTGGTCAGCGACAATCTTTCCCTTCATACCTATCATACCGTCGCCAACGGCGTAGAATAACGTCAGTGCGATATAAGTGAATAGTCTTACTTTGCCGCCGTAGGCGATAAGATTTAAGGCAATTTATGGATGTAAAATCAAAGATTTACTTAGATTTCTTGCCGCTTTGCGGCAAAGGAATTTTTATTTCGAACTCACGTTAGAATAATTATGACAACCATCATTCTCAAACCGCACAAGGACGAATCAGCCCGCCGTTTCCACCCGTGGATATTCTCGGGGGCGATTGCCAAAATACAGTTGGACAAAGATTATCCCTTTCCCGCTCCGCAGGAGGGCGAACTGGTCGTAGTGCAGAGCCACGGCGGCGACATCCTCGGCGTGGGGCACTACCAGATAGGTTCTATCGCCGTGCGTATTCTGGAGTTCGGCGTCAGCACGCTCCCGCCGCATTTCTGGCGCGACCGTATCGCTTCCGCCTACCAAATGCGCGAGTCTGTCGGGCTTGTCCGCCCCGACAACAATACCTACCGCCTTATCCACGGTGAGGGTGATTTTCTGCCGGGGCTGATAGTGGACATCTATGCCGATACGGCAGTCGTACAAGCCCACTCGGCGGGTATGCACCTCCACCGGCAAGAGATAGCCGAAGCCATTGTGGCGGTAGTGCCTGCGGTGCGGAATGTCTATTACAAGTCCGATGATACATTGCCCTTCAAAGCGCAACTCACAGGCGACAAAGCGGGCTATCTGTTGCGGGCAGAGAACAATGAACTGCGAACAAAGGACGAAGAGGAGTTTTGGAGCAAAGAGAACGGATTGGAGTTCCGTATCGACTGGCTGCGTGGGCAGAAGACTGGTTTCTTTGTCGATCAGCGGGAAAACCGCGCCCTGTTGGAGCGTTATGCCCGTGGCAAAGATGTGCTGAATATGTTCTGCTATACGGGCGGTTTCTCGGTCTATGCCCTGCGGGGCGGAGCACATCTCGTCCACTCGGTTGACGTATCGGAGAAAGCCGTTGACCTTGTGCGCAAGAACGTGGCACGCAATTTCCCCGATTGCACCAACCATACAGCATACGCCGTAGAGGCTTTCGAGTACCTCGCTGACATCAAAGACAAATACGACCTTATCATCCTCGACCCGCCTGCTTTCGCCAAGCACCGTGATGCTGTCAAGAATGCCCTGCGCGGCTACCGGCGTCTCAATGCCAAAGCCATTGAGCAGATTCGCCCGGGCGGCATCTTGTTCACCTTCTCCTGCTCGCAGGCGGTCGATAAAGAGATGTTCCGCTTGGCGGTCTTCAGTGCTGCTGCCCAAGTGGGACGCAAAGTGCGTATCCTCCACCAGTTGCACCAGCCGCAAGACCACCCCATCAATATCTACCACCCCGAGGGCGAATACCTCAAAGGACTGGTCTTGCAAGTGGAATAAGGAGACCTGCCCCGACCTCCCCAACTCAGACCTCCCCAACCCCTCCAAGGGAGGGGCTATAAACATATCAACTCTTTCAACTTATTCAACCACGCATCAACTAATCAACTTATAAACCTGTAAACAAGAACCATGACCGACTTTGTAGTATGCTTTGATACCGAGACTACCGGACTGGACGTCCAGCGAGATTCTATCATACAACTCTCGCTGGTCAAATTCGATTCCCGCACGTTCGAAGAGACAGAGGCGCTCGACTGGTATATTCTCCCCTCGTGCCCGTACCGTATTGATCCTGCGGCTGAAGCAGTCCACCATATCACGCAAGCCAAGTTGGAGCAGGAGGGCGTGAGCCTGAAGAGTATCTATCCGCAACTGATGACGTTCACCGGCGGTTGCGATATCCTTTCCTACAACGGCAACGGTTTCGATGCCCGTATCCTCTATTACAATCTCCAGCGCGAGGGGTTGTCGTTTGACTTCGACAAACATATATTCTACGATGCTTACATCATCGAGGCGGCACGCACCTCACGCAAACTGAGCGATGTCTATCGCCGCTACTACGGGCATGATTTCGAGGACGCACACAACTCGCTTGCCGATGTGCGTGCCACAATAGCGGTCTTCAAAGCACAGAACGAGACCCGCACTTCCGACGAGGAGATACACCGCCCCGAGTTCGATTTTGTCTCCGTGGACGGTTTCCTCGCTCTCAAAGACGGTGATTTTGTCTTCGCACAAGGTAAATACCGTGGCAAAACCATTGCGGAAGTAGCTCGTACAGACGCTTCCTACCTCGACTGGGTCTGCAAGAACTGCGCTGCGCCCACCCGCCAATATATCGAAGACCGGCGGCATCCCAAACGGCACCACTTCCCAGAGCATAAGCCCAAAAACTCCCCGAAACCCAAGCAGGTTCCTCCGGCAACGCCCACCCAGATGTCTCTTTTCTGACATCAACGGATTACCAACTAAAAACTCCCCGCCTGACCAATCGTCAGGCGGGGAGTTTTTAGTATTTGGCTATCACTTGGTTAGTCAGAGAACTTCGCGCAGATGAACTCGCGGTTGAGGCGGGCGATGTTTGCCAGTGAAACGGATTTCGGGCACTCGGCAGCGCAGGCACCCGTGTTGGTGCAGTTGCCGAAACCGAGTTCGTCCATCTTGGCAAGCATATTCTTTGCACGCTGTTTCGCCTCTACCTTGCCTTGCGGCAGAAGTGCAAGTTGCGATACTTTGGCAGCCACGAAGAGCATAGCCGAACCGTTCTTGCAGGCAGCGGCGCATGCACCGCAACCGATACACGAAGCAGCGTCCATAGCCTCGTCAGCCACAGCCTTGGGAATAGCGATAGCATTCGCATCAGGCACACCGCCTGTGTTCACGCTTACGAAACCGCCGGCTTGCATAATCTTGTCATACGCCTGACGGTCCACCATCAAGTCTTTGATAACAGGGAATGCACGGCTGCGCCACGGCTCCACGGTGATAGTCTCTCCGTCGTGGAACTTGCGCATGTGCAACTGGCAGGTTGTAACAGCGGAGTCTGGTCCGTGCGGGTGTCCGTTCACATACATGGAGCACATACCGCAGATACCCTCGCGGCAGTCGTGGTCGAAGGCGATGGGGTCTTTGTGCTCGCTGATGAGTTGCTCGTTCAAAATATCTATCATCTCCAAGAACGAAGCACCTTGGAAGACGTTTTTAAGTTCGTAGGTCTCGAAGTACCCTTTTGCTTTCGGTCCTGCCTGTCTCCAAACGCGGACTTTTATATCAATATACTGATCCATTTTTGTTTATGCGTTTATTAGTTTATGCGTTTATGCGTGGTTGAATAAGTTAAGTTTGTTTATACGTTTAACGTTTATTTCTTGTTGGCATAGGGTTTAATAGGTTCACCGTCTTGGTTCTTAGGCATATAACTATATTGCAGACTTGTGAGCAATCTGGCAACTTGCACAACAAGCAATTCTATGTTCTGCAAATCCGATTGCGTAATATAGCCTAAACTATATGCGACTTCCAATTGGATCATTACTTCCATAAGCGAGCCATAGGCAACCTCCAAGAAATGCACCTTATCTCGGTAGGAGTATCGTGTTACTCCTTCTGCGATATTGGAGGTGATGGATACTGCGGCACGACGGAGTTGGCTGCATAGTGCAAACTGCTCCTCTTTTGGGAACTTCTTCAATAAGACGTAAACGGCTTTGACCACCTCTTGCGCCCTATTGTATGCGTCCAACTTTCTGTAACCTAAGTAATCCATAAACTATTTCAACCTATTACCTATTTGAACCACGTATAAACTTATAAACTCATCAACCTATCAACTAACTCTTGTAGTTTCTCGTCTTTCTCTCCGTGAACTCGTAGTCGAGGGGTTCCTTGATAAGTTCGGGTTCGCTGTCCTCGCCGGTGTATTTCCAGCAGGCTACGTACGAGTACTTGTCGTCCTGACGGAGTGCCTCGCCCTCGGGGGTCTGATACTCCTCACGGAAGTGTCCGCCGCACGACTCATTGCGGTTGAGGGCGTCGAGTGCCATCAGTTTGCCAATCTCGATGAAGTCTGCCAGGCGGAGTGCTTTCTCCAACTCGTTGTTGAGCGCACCTGCCTCGCCCGGGATATAGACGTTGCTCCAGAACTCTTTCTTGATGGCATTGATTTTCTCGATAGCCGTCTTTAAGCCCTCTGCGGTACGTGCCATACCTACAAAGTCCCACATCACAAGACCCAACTCTTTGTGGATCGAATCCACTGAGCGTTTGCCCTGTATAGCCATCAGGCGGTCGATCTTGTCCTGCACTTTCTTCTCTGCCTCGGCGAACTCGGGCAGGTCGGTGGACATACGGGGTACACCTATCTGGTCGCTCAGGTAGTTCTGAATGGTGTAGGGCAGTACGAAATAGCCGTCAGCCAAACCTTGCATCAATGCCGAAGCACCGAGACGGTTTGCACCATGGTCGGAGAAGTTTGCCTCACCCAAGCAGAAGAGTCCTTTTACGCTGGTCTGCAGTTCGTAGTCCACCCAGATACCACCCATCGTATAGTGGATAGCGGGGAAAATCATCATCGGGTTCTCGTACGGGTTCTCGTCCACGATCTTCTCGTACATCTGGAAGAGGTTGCCGTATTTCTGTGCCACCACGTCCTTGCCGAGGCGCTGGATAGCGTCCGAGAAATCGAGGAACACAGCCAGACCCGTGTTGTTTACACCGTAGCCTTTGTCGCAACGCTCTTTGGCAGCACGTGAAGCCACGTCGCGCGGCACGAGGTTACCGAATGCGGGGTAGCGACGCTCCAAGTAGTAGTCGCGGTCCTCTTCGGGAATATCGCGTCCCTTGATTTCGCCTGCTTGCAGTTTCTTTGCGTCCTCCAATTTCTTCGGTACCCAGATACGTCCATCGTTACGCAGCGACTCCGACATCAGCGTCAGTTTCGACTGGAAATCACCGTGCTTCGGAATACAGGTCGGGTGGATCTGTGCGTAGCAGGGGTTGGCAAAGTATGCGCCGTGGCGGTACATCTGCATAGCTGCCGAACCGTTGGAAGCCATAGCGTTGGTCGAGAGGAAGAACGTGTTGCCGTATCCGCCCGAAGCGATTACTACTGCGTGTGCAAAGAAACGCTCGATACGACCGGTGATGAGGTTGCGTGCGATGATACCACGTGCGCGTTCCTCGCCGTTCTCGTCCTTGATCATCACTACGTCGAGCATCTCGTGGCGGTTGTACATCTTCACTTTGCCTTTGCCTATCTGGCGGCTCAATGCCGAGTAAGCACCCAGCAGCAACTGTTGTCCGGTCTGACCCTTGGCGTAGAAAGTACGGCTTACCTGTGCGCCGCCGAAGGAGCGGTTGTCGAGCAATCCGCCGTATTCGCGTGCGAAAGGAACGCCTTGTGCCACGCATTGGTCGATGATGTTGTTGCTCACCTCTGCCAGACGGTACACGTTTGCCTCGCGTGCACGGTAGTCGCCGCCCTTGATGGTGTCGTAGTAGAGGCGGTAAATCGAGTCGCCGTCGTTCTGATAGTTCTTTGCGGCGTTGATACCGCCCTGTGCTGCAATCGAGTGCGCACGGCGGGGCGAGTCCTGAATACAGAAGTTCAGTACGTTAAAGCCCATCTCTGCCAGCGAAGCGGCAGCCGATGCACCTGCCAGACCCGTACCGACCACGATGATGTCGATCTTGCGTTTGTTGGCAGGGTTGACCAGTTTCTGATGGTCTTTGTAGTTTGTCCATTTGTTCTCCAACGGACCTGCGGGAATCTTCGCCATCTCAGGCGTGATGACTCCTGTTGCTTGTTTTGTTGCCATATCTAATGTCTTAATTTACAAGTGAATACTTATGCACAGAGCATACCGATACCTACACCCAGGTAGTAGAATACCACGATGGCGAAGGGAAGGATGACGAGTGTTGCCACTACGGTACCGATGACGCGGATACGCTTCATCCATTTGAGGTTGTTCCAACCCAGCGTGTGCAATGCCGACCAAACACCATGGTTCAAGTGAAGCCACAGAGCCACGAACCAAATGAGGTACAGTGCGCAGTAAACCTGCCCCCAGACGGGTGTGGTGAAGAGTGCCTTGACATAAGCCGCTCCGTTCTGCGGGTCGAAAGCACCCGTCGCAATGCCTGTCAGTTCGGCAAACTGCATCTTGAACCAGAAGTTGTAGAGGTGCAGCACAAGGAAACCCAGTACGCAGATACCGAGAACGAGCATGTTCTCCGACTCCCAGTCCACGCCTTCTTTCTTTGCCGTGACAGCATAGCGGTCGTTGCCGCGTGCGTGACGGTTCTGAATGGTGAGGCAGATGGCATACACAAAATGGATCAGGATGAGCAGAGCCAGCCCGAGTGTACCCACAATCGCATACCAGTTTGCGCCGAGCATTCGGCAAATCCAGTTGTACGCTTCCTCCGAGAAGACCAGCGCCACATTCATGCAGCCGTGGAAGAGCAGGAATAGTACCAAAGCCAAGCCCGTAATACTCATTACGAACTTACGACCGATAGATGAATCTTTTAACCACATAGATTTTTGATGATTTGTTTATTGTTGTTATAGTTTATTCAGATTGTATATGCACAATACAGCGTGCAAAGTTACAAGTTTTTTCTGACATACACAATAGTAAGCACTAACTCGCTATAATACAAGCAAAAACCGCCTAATCACATACGAATCACATACGAATCACATACGAATGACATAGACCTGATAGCATAAGGATAAGACAACATAATAGCGGATTCAGACAATTTGCAGTGGAGGTATTCGACGCCATTATCCGCCGCCTTGCTTCTATCTTTCTATCATTCTATCTTTCTATATTCGGTTGTGTATCTCGCAAAAAAGCAGTACCTTTGTCCTCGGTATGAAACGGCATAGCGTGATATGGGCTTGTTTGCTTTGGTGTCTCCCGCTTTTTGCGTTGGATACCGACTACCGCCTGTCTTTCCGTGCGGGGGCGATTATGCCCGACGGCAAAGTGGACGATATGCTCGGTAGGAAAGGGCAGTGGGTCGGTCCGTCTATGGGCGGCGAGTTCGCTGTGGCTTTCCGCCCCGATTGGCGTGCGTTGCACGACTGGAACGATGCTTCGCTCGGCGTGGCACTCGGCTACTGGTATCTCGGCGACAAGACGCTCCTCGGCAGTGCCGTTACACCTTATGTTTTTATGGATGTTCCGTTGGTGCGCTGCCCGCATTTCGTCCTCGGTCTCCGTCCGGGTATCGGTGCGGCATTCGTTACCAAGACCTATCGCAATACCGTCCCCGAGGGACATCTGTACCAAGACCTAACCAATGCCAACAAGAGCATCGGTAGCGTCTTCAATTTCTATTTCCCCGAGGCATTTTATATGGAGTTTCCTGTCAGCCACGGGTGGAGTATCCCTGTTTCTGCGGGGTGGTACCATATCAGCAACGGCAGTATGGTGCAGCCCAACTCGGGTTATAACATTTTTGGGGGCGATATAGGCGTGCGCTATACGCCGCAAAGCACTACATCCCCGGTCTCGACAAGCAAGACCGAACTAAAGAAACGCTGGGAGGTGGAGTTGGCTTTTGCTGCGGGCGGCAGGCAGGTCTATTACCGCGACCGGCAGACTTTCTTCGCCTGCGAGATGCAACTGGCGGCTTACTGGCGGGCGCACCGGATCTTCCGCTTGGGTGGGGGAGTGGACGTGTTCTACGACGGGTCGTATATCCGCCGCGATACCTATTTCAATAAGACCAATCTCGCTGCGGCTCGCACCGATGGTGCCGACTGCTGGCGGTTGGGCGTCAGCCTGCAGCCCGAGTTTGTTATCGGGCGGTTTACGGCAGGTTTCCATTTCGGTGTTTATCTGCTCGATCCGGTCAAGAACCTGGAGCCCGCTGACGAAGCCCGTCAGACGGAAAACGGGCGGCTCGATAAAGGCATTTTCTACAAATATGACCTGCTCCGTGCAGGCTCGGCGGGCTATCCCGACGGCTGGCTCTATACGCAGATAGCCTTGCGCTATCGTCTCCCGTGGCATCTGTTCGTACAGGGTACTATGAAAGCCCATCTGACCAAAGTCGAGTTTGTTTCTTTGGGTATAGGTGTCTGGCTGTAAATTCTGCATAGCATCGGTTCAGTATAGCGAAAGAGTTTGTAGGTCAACAACTGACAACAACTATTAAACAACAGATAATAGTATAGCAACTACTACTGCAAACACGAATTGCCATTGAATTGACTACAAATCGGCATTAGCGGGACTTTATTGAACGGACGGCTACGCCGTATTACCACAAATTAACCATAAATTTATATTTCCCAAATCATATCGAACTGACGTTACATATTTTCTTTTGTTTCCTTAATTTCTTTCGCACTGCGTAGCATTGTTTTTTCGTATTTCTTTTGGAAAAATTAACTGCCATTTGTGCGTTTGAAATAATTATTGTAATTTTGCGGTGTGAAGTTGGGGAGGGCTTTGCGGGTGGGCTGAGGTCGTTGGAACAACGATAGCCGCACGCCCGTTTGCCGAACACCTTGCTTTGCAGACATAATAAAAGGCGTTTATATGCGCTTGTTTTGGCACTTAGAAATCCGGAAAATTTCGCGACCCAAAGCAGGAGGCAGTAGATGCCCCGTGGTATGTAATGAGTGCCCGCGCCTTCTGGTGCGGCGGTTCTGCATATCGGGCGTGGGCGTATATTGTTTGTTCTTGTTGCAAGGGTCTTTCCGGAACCTCTAAGTGGAGAATAAGCAAAAGATAAGGCTCCACGCTTTCTTTGTGTCTGTACCAAATCTGTTTTATTGTTAATCGGGCAACACAGGAGCCGTCTGCCTACAAAAATACACATGGTATTTATGGCAAAGGTACTATTGAAAAACAGCCTGCTTCTCGTCTGCCTGGTAGCATTGCCCTTGATGGCGGCGCAAGAGAAGAAACCAACCCTTATGATCTTACCGAGCGATAACTGGTGCGCTCAACGTTATTTCACAACCACCTACCTCAATCAGGGTGTGCAGGTGGTGGTTCCCGATTATCCCACTGCTTTCCGCGAAGATACTGAATTGGGCGGGGTGGTCAGCAAGGTGGGCGAACTGCTCACCGGACTGGGCTACAGTCTGAAAGACTGCGAGCAGGAGTTCAAGGCTATGCAAAGCCGCATGGCGGAAGACAATGTGGCAATGAGCAGCACGGGCGCAACGCTGGTAGAGAGTCCGCTGGATATGCTCAAACGCCGCACCAAGTCGGACATCATTATCCAACTTGGCTGGCAGGTGAACAAGGCGCAGGACGGACATTCCGTAACTTTCACTCTGGAAGCATTCGATGCCTATACAAGCAAGCGTATTGCCACGGCATCGGGTACAAGCGATGTCTCACAAGACCTTATTCCCCAACTGCTGGAAAACGCCGTATTGCAAAAGATTGCCGGCTTTGATACGCAAATGACGCAATACTATGCCGACCTGCAAGCCAACGGACGCGAGATAGTGATGACTGTCCGCTGCTGGGATAGTTGGGAAAACAACTTGGAGACGGAATACAACGGCGAAGAACTGTTGGATTGTATTCAGAATTGGCTTGCCGAGAGCACCGTTAACGGTGCGTTCAACCTGACAGACGCCACCGAGACCATGGCGCAGTTCGAGCAAGTGCGTATTCCTTTCTTCGACGGGAACGGCAGGGCTGTGGACGCACGTGCTTTTGCCACCCGGCTGCGTAAATACCTGCAACAACAATACCAAATCACCGCCAAAGTGATGGTGCGCGGTTTGGGTGAAGCCAACATTGTATTAGGAGAGAAATAGTATGAAACGACCGGTCTTTTTATTTGCCGTCCTGTGTATGGCAGGCGCCCTTTGTGCGCAAGATATGTCATTGTCCATCACGGCAGTGCAACCCGAATATGAGCATATCCCCGAGGAAGCACGCCTGCAGTTGGAAAACCGCTTGGAACAGATACTCACCGACAATGGGGTAACGAGCGGATTGTCCGACCGCTTTGTTATCTCGGCAAAAGTGAATATCACCGGGCGCGATGTGATGCCTTCCAATCCGCCCAAGATATCCGAGAAATTGGAGGTTACCATCACTATCGGTGATGCTATTGACAATCGTGTGTTTGGCAAAACCACTATCCCTGTTGCCGGTATCGGCGTGTCGGAAACAAAGGCACAGATACAGGCATATAAACGCTTGTCTCCCCAAAACGAGAAAATACGGTCGCTTGTTGCCGAAGCCAAAACACAGATAACGGACTATTATACCAATCATTGCGTCGACATTCTTACTAATGCCGACCATAGAGCGCAAATGGGACAGCGCAAAGAAGCCATCGCCGCCCTATTGGCTGTGCCGCAAGAGTGCTACGATTGCTATACGCAAGCCCAAGCCAAGGCACTGGCTCTCTATCAGGTGGAGATAGACGATGAAGCGCAAGTCTGGCTCAAACAGGCACAAGCCGCATGGAATATGAAACATAACTATGAACAGGCAGCCAAGGCGTACGATTATCTGCTTAAGATTAACCCGCACTCTAATGCTGCCGCCCAAGCCGATGTGTTGGCTCGGGAGATAGAGAAGACCCTGCGTGCGCAAGAGCGCAGTATTGCAGCCAAGAAAGCGGCGGAGGAAGCCGAACAGAAAGCCCGTGCCAAAGAGGTGGACGAACGCGAATGGAACTTGCGTGTGCAACAATACAACGACAATGTGCAACTGCGCAAACAGCGTATGGATATGATTCGTGAAATCGGTGTGGCTGTCGGCAATCACTTGCCCGAAATGGTCAATAGTGTCGTTAGGAGATGGTAATGGTTGGGATAATGAACAAAGGATCAAGAATCAAGAATAATGAACTAAATAGTCAAAAATGAAGAAATTGATGTCTTTTGTATGGGTGTGCCTGATGAGCATATCCATGCTTTCCGCTCAAGGAGTGGAAGAAGTAACCTTGGTCGTGTCTGGTGACGGTGCCACCAAAGAAGAAGCCACGCACGTTGCCCTGCGTAGTGCCATCGAACAAGCCTTCGGGTGTTTTGTGTCCGCCAATACGGAAATACTGAACGACTCGGTAGTAAAAGATGAGATTGTAACTATCAGCAATGGTAGTATCAGTTCGTATGAAGAAATCAATGTGACGGAATTGGATTCTGCTTTGTTGTCCATAACGTTGCGGGCTACGGTTTCGGTGAACAAACTGATTTCGTATGCCAAAAGCAAAGGTTCGTCTTGCGAACTGAGTGGTGCATTGCTGACGCAGGAAAAACGAATGTTGGAGATGAATATTGCCAACACAAAAAAAACCTTGAATCACCTGTTTACATTAGTGAATGAATTCGTGGAAAAGAACGACTTATATACATACACGTTGGATATTAAGAATGTAAAGATTGATGGTTCTGTAACAGCAATGGTTACTTGCCGATGGAATGAAAATGCGGATAATTTGGATAAAATGATCAAAGACTATCTTTCTGCGATTTCTATAGATAAAGGTCAAGTACGACATCTTAGTAACATAGGTTTTGGTGCTCCGGGCATTTCATATTGGGGGGATTCAGCGTATTATGATTGGTATAATGAAAGAAGATATACGACTTACGACTATCGCATATATGCTCCTTTATCATGTGTCAGTAAAGAATTGAGACAAAGTATTCAAAAGAATATTGATAGGCGAGCATCGATATTATTTACAGACAATTTAGGCTTTGTCTATCCAATATCTTTAGGAAAGTTTTATACAAGTTTTTTTGTTTCTGATCATATGGAAAGCCCCTATGGCGTTACGCTTTCATTAGGGGATCATGTAGGCAAGAGGGAGTATTATAAATTTGCAAAAAAATATGATATACCTATCCGACTACAAATTCCTGAACAGAATATGGAGGCATTATCTAACATAGATATTGTACCTTATAGTGATTCACGTTTTAGTAGTTTAATGGATTCGTTAATGAATCAAGCAAATGAATACGCTGTGCCAATAGGGGAAGAACCCCCATCAAGCAAAGATGTGTATTATTGTTTTAGTAAAATGGGATTGTATTATTCTATATTGAATTCAATATACAATTATCAGTCTTTTAGAGAAAATCACTCGGAGGAAGAAAAGAAAATAACTATAGATTGGTTTACATCACAGGCAGACGTTTGGAAAAACATAGCTAATTATAGTAATGATCGTGGAATAAATAATGGCAGGTGGGATGATTTTTCCAACATGGCACAGAATATTTCTAATGAACTCTCTGAAATAGTAGAACAACTCACAACGGGAGAAAATCTTTATAGAAGTACATGGGAATTTAATCTTTATAAAAGTACATGGAATTTTAAGTAGAGAGACGAAAGTTACTTTGCAAACCGTTCAACAATTTCAGAATAAATAACAACTAACAAACTTATAAAATTTCAAAACAATGAGTAATCTGATTAACAAACTCAATTTGTATGAGTTCTTTGCAATACTGATTCCTGGCAGTGTTGTAACATTGGAACTGGGTGTAATCTTGCACTTATACACAGATATCTGCAACCACTGCAAACATCTGTGTTGCTGCTCTTCGTATGATCCGATGTGTGTATTAGCCTTTTTCGTCATTGCGTACATTGTAGGATGTATGTACCATCTGTTTATGGATTGGTGGTGGACTCCGTTTAGAAATAACCCTACCCATATTTCCTATGTGTATCACCGCATTCCCAAAGAAAACAAGCGCACTTTGACGGCACTATGGGGAGACCAGAATGTAGAAGGACAATGCTTCTGCTGTCTCTTGCAATGTCCATGTATTATTCTTCGGTCGGTATGGATGGCTGTCCTGGTTGTGTTTTATCCTGTCCGTGCTGTCCTGAAATGTCTGTGTTGTTCAAAATGTTGTACTGAAACAGATAATGCCAAAAATCTACTCATAGATAAATACTACACAGCGTATTACTATGCGGAGCGTAACAGAGATGCTGCGCCCTATAGTTTTTTGGAGGGACAAATAGCACTTTGCCGCAATATGATACTGCCCGTATTGTTAATACCGTGTACGTTGGCACAGATAAAGATGTTCTCGTTTTTGAGTGATCGTATGGGGTTAATGTGTGGCTTTGCAGTTCTGTTATTTGTGTTTGTAATGCTTCGACAAGAAAAGGTATATAGTTGTGTAATGGAGGATTATGAATACACCAAGCGTATGGAATCCAACTATGAAAAAACTAAGTAATCTCTTGTTCGCCCTTTTGCTGGCACTGCCCTGTCTGACACAGGGCTACAATACGGAGCGTACGTCCTTTACGCGTTTCCTTGTCCGTATGTACAACAATGCACCCTTCGAAGGGGTGCGTATTGTGCAGGACTACGACAGCACCTATCTGATGTCCGTCCTGTCGCTTGATCCATCCAAATACGGAGGCAACGAGAGCGCAATGAACCGCGTGGCGTCGGTCAAAGCCATGTCGCAGGCAAGCCGCTTCTTGAACGGCTCGTCCATTACCGACGACCTGATAATCCGCACCACCGAAGATGCTGCTGCGGGACAGACCGCCACCGAGATAATCGAGTCTATCCGCGAACATTCGATGGGCTATGTGCAGGCATTGGAGCAACTGACCAACTTCCGCTCTTCCGACGGCACCCGGCAGGTATTCATCTTCCTCGGCAGAAAACCGGAATAGTCAGGAAAAACAGTAAACAAATCAAACATAGTTAGGATAAAAATTATCCGAAAGAGATACAGACTGCCTGATTCAGGAAGGCAGTCTGTATCTGTGTATATAAAGATGCTCTATATATGATATGTTTTCTCTCAATGTAAAAGAAAGGAGTGGTAGGGTAGTGGTAGGGCGATATATGCGAGATCGGGCGCGAAATGATTCATAGGTGTTTTTGTTTATACTCCGAGTTGCGCGATTGGGGTGCGGTTGAATTGGCAAAAAAGGTGCTCTATTGCACATATCAGAAAAAAGCAGTAACTTTGCACGGATTTGGAGTGTCCCGATTTCGGGACACGCAAAGTATAAATCAGCACCGGAAGGATGATAATGAAAATAGCACTGATAGGATACGGCAAGATGGGGCATATCATCGAAGAGGTGGCGCGGGAACGCGGGCATCAGGTGGTATGCACTATTGACAAAGATAATTTGCAGGACTTTGATTCCGAGGCGTTTGCCACGGCGGATGTCGCTATAGAGTTTACCACTCCCGCCACAGCGGAGGAGAATATCCGCCGTGCGTGGAGCAAAGGCAAACCCGTAGTCTGCGGTACCACAGGCTGGAATGTAGAACAATGCGTAATGCGTAATGCGCAATGCGTAATGGGGAATGCCTTGGTTTGGTCGAGCAACTACAGCATAGGGGTGAATATATTGTTTGCCCTTAACAAGCAGTTGGCAAAGATAATGCAACGTTATCCCGAATATACACCGAGTATCACCGAGGTGCACCACGTGCACAAATTGGACGCCCCGAGCGGCACGGCAAAAACACTCCAACAATGCATAATGCATAATGCACAATGCACAATGGAGCAGGTTTCCATTACCTCCATCCGCAAAGGGGAGGTGCCGGGCATACATACCGTTACGTGGGACAGCGAGGTGGATACGATCAGTATCAGCCATTCGGCAAAGTCGCGCAAGGGTTTTGCATTCGGTGCGGTCTTGGCAGCCGAATGGATTGTCGGTAAAAAGGGGTATCATACGTTTGATGAAGTAATAGACCTTTCCGCCGCAGGCAAATAAAATTTATAGCAATTCACGGTTGCTTGGCAAAGAAAAGATTTATTTGGATTTCTTGCCGCTGTGCGGCAAAGGAGTTTTGGTTATATATTAAGATATGAAAAGTTTTCAGGAAAGAATACAAAACGTAACGCGTCGCGGGTGGATTGCCGCAGGTGTGTGGAGTGCGATTTATATAGCCTTTGTGCTGTGGGTGGCATGGGGCGATTGGGCAAGTCTCGGTTGGTTGGTGCTGTTGCCCGTTATTATTGATGCTTTTACCACCCGGTATATCAACTGGAGTTGGTGGAAACGCTATAAGCCGGCAGCCAAAGGCGAACCCGAGAACCCGAAAGCGAACAAAGTACTATATACCATTTGTTCGTGGGTGGACGCCATTCTGTTTGCGCTCATTGCAGTGTATTTTATCAACCTGTATATATTCCAGAACTACCAGATTCCATCCTCTTCATTGGAGAAGAGTCTGCGTGTGGGGGATTTCCTCTATGTGAGCAAGATGAGTTACGGTGCGCGTGTGCCGAATACGCCGCTCTCTATGCCGCTTGTGCAGCATACGTTCCCGCAATGGTTGGGCGGCGGCAAGAGTTATATCGACAAACCGCATTGGGGCTACAAGCGTCTTGCAGGCTGGGACACCCCCGAGAAAGGCGACATCGTGGTATTCAATTTCCCTGCTGGCGATACCGTCTGCACCCGCATGCAGAATCCCGACTACTACACGCTGTGCCACTACTACGGCAAACAGGTGGTGGAGGGCAGAAAAGACATCTTCGGCGAACTGACGGTGCGCCCCGTGGACAGACGGGAGAACTATGTGAAACGCTGTGTGGGTACGCCCGGCGACACGCTGCAAATAATAGATAACGTGGTGTATATCAACGGTGAAGCCGAGCCGCACCGTGAGGGCGTGCAGTTGAACTATTTCGTACAAACCGACGGGCATATCCTGACCGACACCTATCTGGAGAAGATAGGTATCAACAAAGACGACCGCCGCCGCTTGGAACCGGGGGTATATCATTTCCCGCTCACGGAGACGATGCGCGACGAGTTGGCAAAGAACCCGCATATTACCTCTATCACCCTCGAACCCGAGCAGCAGGGTGGCGATGTCTATCCGCTGGGGCATACCACGTGGACGCGCGACAACTATGGTCCGATCTATATTCCGCGCAAGGGCGAGACGCTGCGGATCACCAAGGGCAACTACTGGCTCTACAAACGTATAGCCGATGCCTACGAGTTCAAACCGATGCACGTGGGCGAGGACTATACCTTCGATATGGACTACTACTGGATGATGGGCGACAACCGCCACAACTCGGCGGACAGCCGCTACTGGGGTTTTGTGCCGGAAGACCATATCGTCGGGCGACCGGTATTCATCTGGTTGTCGGTGGAGAAAGACAAACCGTGGTTCAAAGGGCATATCCGCTGGAACAGAATTGGAAAGAATGCAGAGCAATAATCTGATCTTGCCTACCGCCTATCTCGGTTCGGTGGATTGGTACTGCGCTTACCTGCAAGACCCGCAGGCGGTGCGGATAGAGGTGATGGAGAGTTTTCCGAAACAGACCTGCCGCAACCGCTGCACTATTACCATGCCCGACGGACCGCTGACGCTGAGCGTGCCGGTGAAGAAGTCGGAGCATAAGCAACTGACCCGCGATGTGGAAATAAGTTACCAGACCCGCTGGCAGCATCAGCACTGGATTTCGCTCGTGAGTGCCTACCGCAGGACACCGTATTTCGACTACTTCGAGGACTATTTCCGTCCGTTCTATGAGCGGGAAACGAAATATCTGGTGGATTTGAACGACGGTTTGCACGAGGTGATTATGCAACTGCTCAACCGCAGTATGACGCCCATTGCGGGCTATACGCTGCAGCCGACCGCCGACTGGCAGGGGCAGAACCTGGAACCCTGTTTCGGCAGCGGACGCAGCATTTTGGACGAGTTGTTTGAGGGAACGGCAATGAACAATTTGTAAATTTGTAGATTTGTAAATTCGTCAAATGAAACAAATAGATTGGAAACACCTGACTTTCTCGTACACCGAGTGTGCGAAGATGGTGCGTTGCTCGTATCGGAACGGGCAATGGGGGAACGTGTATGCAACGGACGATTTCTGTATCTCCATCCATGCGGCAGCCACGGCGTTGCAGTACGCGCAGGAGGCATTCGAGGGACTGAAAGCCTTTCGCGGAGTGGACGGCAAGGTGCGTATCTTCCGTCCGCAGGACAATGCCCGCCGTTTGCAAGACTCGGCAAAGTCGATGTACATAGTGCCGCTGCCCGAGGAGAAGTTTATGGAGGCGGTGAGCCTGTGTGTGGCGGAGAATATCGACTATATGCCGCCGTACGGCACGGGGGCAACGCTCTATATCCGCCCGATACTGATTGGTACCACTCCGAAAGTGGGTGTATCGCCTGCGCACGAGTTTGAGTTTATGTGCCTTGCCACTCCTATCGGTCCGTATTTCCCGAGCGGGTTCGGCACAACGCCTTTCATCATCAACCGCCGTGTGGACAGGGCGGCACCGTTCGGTACGGGGCAGTACAAAGTGGGGGGCAACTATGCATCGTCTTTCCGCGCCACCGAACCCGCACACGAGCAGGGCTATGGCGTGCTGTTTCTCGACTCGAAGGAGCATAAGTATATCGACGAGTGCGGCGGGGCAAACTTCTTCGGTGTCAAAGACGGGGTGTATATCACGCCCAAGAGCGACAGTATCCTGCCCAGTATCACCAACCGCAGCCTGATGACGCTGTGCGAGGATTTGGGTATCCGCCATGAGGAACGGCAGATACCAGTGGAGGAATTATCGGATATGCAAGAGGCGGCGTCTTGCGGCACGGGGGCGGCTATTTCGCCTATCTCGCGGATTATCGACCCCGATTTCGCACGCGTATATGAATACGGTCTTGCCCCCAGCGAGGTGTGCTGCCGCCTGTACCACGCCTTGCAGGACATCCAGTTCGGTCGTGCCGAAGACACACACGGCTGGAATTATGAATTATGAATAAAGAATGAAGAATGAAGAATGAAGAATGAAGAATGAAGAATGAAGAATGAAGAATGTTCCTGCTATCCTCAGGGTATCCACAGGGAAAAAGTAGCATATAATATTCTTCATTCCTAATTCATAATTGAAAAGTAAGGTGGATGTAAGGAGGATATAAGGTGGATAGACAAACAATGCACAATGCACAATGCACAATGCGTAGCCCCCTCTATCCTATAACCATCCTATAACGATCCTATAACAAAATACAACGGGAAATAATCACTAAAAAAAACAATACCTTATGTTCAAAAATCACCCTAAAGGTTTGATACCTGCCGCCCTGGCGAATATGGGCGAGCGTTTCGGCTACTACATTATGAATGCAGTGCTGCTGCTGTTCCTTGTTTCTAAATTCGGTCTCTCCGACGGTACGGCCGGTCTGATCTATTCCGTGTTCTATTGCGGTATCTACGTGCTGAGTCTCGTTGGCGGTTTGATTGCCGACAAAACGCAGAACTACAACAAGACTATTCAGTGGGGATTGATTATTATGGCATTGGGCTATGTCGCCCTGTCGGTGCCGGTTTTCAGTTCGGCTGACGGCAACGGCGAATGGTGGGGCATATTGGTATTCACCTGCGTAGCGTTGCTGATGATTGCTTTCGGCAACGGTCTGTTCAAGGGCAACCTGCAAGCCATTGTGGGCAAGATGTACGATGAGTTGGAGGCTGAGGCTGCCAAAGAAAGTCCGGAAGCATTGGCTCAGGCAAAAGACAAACGCGACTCGGGTTTCCAGATTTTCTACGTATTTATCAATATCGGCGGTCTGATTGCACCGTTTGTGGCTCCGTTGCTCCGCCAGTGGTGGCTCAAGGCGCACGACCTCGTTTACAATGCGGATATGCCTGCGCTCTGTCACCAGTATCTGGCTGACGGCGTGGTTACCACCAAGTTCACCGAGACTATGCAGCAAGTACTCGGCAGCGGATACAATTTTGTAGATAATGCGGCTTTCTGCCACGATTATATCAATGTGTTCAATACGGGTATCCACTATTCGTTCATTGCTTCGGTGGCGGCGATGTTGCTTTCGCTGGTGATTTTCCTTTGCACCAAAAAGATGTTCCCGCAGCCTGCGAAGAAAGAAACCGGCAATACAACCAATTATACCGCAGCCGAGAAAGCCGCTATGGCTCATGAGATTAAGCAACGTATGTATGCACTGTTTGCCGTACTCGGTGTGGCTATTTTCTTCTGGTTCAGTTTCCACCAGAATGGGCAGTCGCTGTCGGTTTTTGCACGCGACTTTGTGGTAACACAGTCTATTGCGCCCGAGATTTGGCAGGCTCTCAATCCGTTCTTTGTGATTGTGCTGACCCCTGTGATTATGTGGATCTTCTCGGCATTGGCTCGCAAAGGCAAGGCTATCTCCACCCCGCGCAAGATTGCTATCGGTATGGGTATCGCCGCTTGCGCTTATTTGTTCCTTACTATCTTTTCGGCTATCGAGGGCTATCCTTCGGGTACGGATTTCCGTGCAATGGACGCAGAGCAGATGGCGGCTGCTGGGCTGACCAAAGCAGGTCCGTGGGTGCTGGTGGTTACGTATTTCTTTCTCACGGTGGCAGAGTTGTTTATTTCGCCGCTCGGTCTGTCCTTTGTCAGCAAGGTGGCTCCGCGCCATATGGTAGGTCTCTGCCAGGGACTCTGGTTGGGGGCAACGGCTCTCGGCAACCTGATGATCTGGGTCGGTCCGGTGATGTACAACGCTTGGCCTATTGAGTACTGCTGGGCTGTATTCTTGGGGGTATGCCTCGTTTCGATGGGCGTAATGCTCGGTATGGTCAAGTGGCTCGAGAAAGTGGCGTGCTAATGGCAAATTGCGAATGATGAATTAGGATTTAACAGATGGATAACGGACATTTTATACAGGCGATTGCGACCTACTCCGCCGGTTTGGAGAAGCGCATCGCTCAACTGGACAAGACGATAGAGGAACTGCAAAAAAGCCTCAACGCTGCCAATGCCGCCTTGGCTGTGCAGCGCGACCTGCTGGAGGAACTGGAGCAACGCCTCGTAGAGGTGGAAGCCCGCCCCACGATGGCGGAGGAACCCGAAGTGGAGGTGGAACTCCTGATGAACGATGACGACACCGAGGAACCTGAACAGGAGACCGCGGAAGTGGCAGCGGAAGAACCCGCTTCCGTTCCCGAACCGGAAGAGGAAACTCCCGCTGAGGCGATAGAAGAACCGCAAGAGGAACCGGCACCACTAATAGAGGAGAAAGAGGAACCTGTGGCAGCAGAGCCTGTACAGGCGGAACAGAAATCGGAATCTGCGTCTGCTCCGGCGGAACCCGTTCCTGCCGAGGCACCCAAAGCCTCTACGGCTTACGGGCAACCCGTGAGCGACCTGAAGCAGGCAATCTCTATCGGCGACCGTTTCCTCTACCAGCGCGAGTTGTTCGGCAAGAACGGCGAACTAATGCAGCGCACCATTGCCGACCTCAACGGTCTGTCTTCTTTCGACGAGGCAATGGCGTATATCAACAAGCATTTCAACTGGGACAAAGAACAGCCGAGTTACGAACTGTTTGTCAATGCCCTCCACCGCCGTTTTGCCTAATTCATAATTATTCATTCATAATTATGTTGTATGTAGTCCCGACCCCCGTCGGTAACTTGGAAGATATTACGCTGCGTGCGTTGCGGGTGTTGAAAGAGGCGGATCTGATTCTGGCTGAGGACACCCGCACCTCGTCGGTGCTGCTCAAGCACTACGACATCCATACGCCCCTCAAGGCGCACCATAAGTTCAACGAGCACGAGACCTCCGATGCTATGGCGGAGCGTATTGCGGCGGGAATGAACGTGGCGTTGGTTTCCGATGCTGGTACGCCGGGTATTTCCGACCCCGGTTTTATGCTTGTGCGTGCCTGTGTGGAGCGGGGTGTGGAGGTGCAATGCCTGCCGGGGGCTACGGCTTTCGTACCCGCCTTGGTGGACAGCGGTTTGCCTTGCGACCGGTTCTGGTTCGAGGGCTTCCTCCCGCAGAAGAAAGGACGGCAGACCCGCTTGCAGCAACTCGCCGAACAGACTCACACGATGATCATCTACGAGTCGCCCTTCCGCCTGCAAAAAACGTTGGAGCAACTGGCGGAGTATCTCGGTGCCGACCGTCGCGCCTCTGTCAGCCGCGAGATCAGCAAGAAATTTGAAGAAACAAGAAGAGGCACTCTCGCTGAACTCATTGCCTCTTTCAAGGAGCGCGAAGCCAAAGGCGAAATCGTAATTATTGTAGGACCCCCTAATCCCCCTTCAAAGGGGGACTTGCAGAGTGGCGCAGATGATGAATGATGAAAATAAGAAATACCGCAGTGCGGACATCCTCAACTACTCGGCATTGCGGAAATTTGCTGCGGAGAACAGGCGGAATATGACTCCTGCGGAAAAGGCTCTTTGGCAACAACTACGGGGTCAACAACTGGGTGTCAAGTTCTTGCGGCAGTATATCATCGGAAATTATATTGTAGATTTCTTTTGCCCGAGCAAGCAACTTATCATTGAGGTGGACGGCAAATATCACTATGCGGAAGATAATCAGGATTTTGACAACATACGGGACACTTATTTATCCCTGCAAGGTTACAAGGTGCTCCGCTTTATAAACGAACAGGTTTTATGCAACATAGACCAAGTAATAGCGACAATACAGACCCAACTCTGCAATCTTCCCCCTCTGAAGGGGGAATGAGGGGGTCCGGGCTTCGTTCTCTTGCGAAAGACACCGTTATCTACGGTCTCTCGTCCATTGTCGGCAAGTTCCTCAACTGGCTGCTGGTGCCGCTGTACACTTATGTGCTGGCGCAGCAGGCGGATTATGGTATCGTTACCAACCTCTATGCATGGACGGCGCTCCTGCTGGTCATACTCACCTATGGTATGGAGACCGGCTTCTTCCGTTTTGCCAACAAGGACGGGGAGAATCCGGATACGGTCTATACCACGGCGATGATCAGCCTTTTCTCCACCTCGCTGCTCTTTGCCGTGCTGTGCTGCGTCTTCCGCCAACCTATTGCCGACCTGTTGGGCTATCCGTCTCATTCTGAGTTTATCGCCCTGCTGAGCGTGGTTGTGGCGATGGACGCTTTCGCCTCTATCCCGTTTGCCTATCTGCGCTACAAGAAACGTCCCATCCGCTTTGCGGCGCTCAAACTGCTCTTTGTCTTCCTCAATATCCTGCTCAACCTCTTTTTCCTCGTGCTTTGCCCGAAGATACAGGACTGGAGCATTATCTCGTCGTGGTACGACCCCGGTTACGGCGTGGGCTATGTCTTTGTAGCCAACATCATCGCTACGGGTATCCAGACGCTCTGCCTGCTGCCCGCTATCCTTGAGCCCCGCAAGAGCCATGCACCCCTTTTCTCATGGGCGTTGCTCCGCCGTATGTTGCGCTACTCGCTGCCGCTGCTGGTGCTGGGCGTGTGCGGTATTATGAACCAGACGCTCGACCGTATCCTCTTCCCGTTCTTCTACACGGGCGGTGATGCGCAGACCCAACTCGGTATCTATGGTGCGTGCTTCAAGGTCGCTATGGTCATGATGATGTTCACCCAGGCGTTCCGCTATGCCTACGAACCCTTTGTCTTTGCCCGGCACAAGGACCGCAAGTCCGTGGAGGCGTATGCCGATGCCATGAAGTACTATATCCTTTTCTCGTACCTCATCCTTCTCGGAATGGTCTTCTACCTCGATCTGCTGAAGTTCATCATCGCCCCGGGCTACTGGGAGGGCTTGAAGATTGTCCCTGTCGTGCTGTGGACGTATATCTTCCAGGGTATCTATTTCAACCTCTCTTTCTGGTACAAACTGACCGACAAGACCCAATGGGGCGCTTGGTTCTCGCTCATCGGCGTGGTGATAACCTCCACCCTCCAGGCTGTTTTTGTACCGAAAATAGGCTATATGGCATCTGCTGCCAGTAGCACAGTCTGCTATTTTGTGATAATGTTGCTCTCGTATTTTGTCGGGCGCAGGTATCTTGTTATCCCCTATGACCTCAAGCGTATCGGTGCCTATACGCTCCTGACCATCGGGCTTCTGGCTGTCTATTATGGAGCGTATAACCTCGGTATGTGGGCGCGAATGGGCGTCGGTACCGCACTCCTTGTTATATATTGTGTAATTCTCATAAAATCTGATTTCAATGTTTTCAGGAATCGTAGAAACCATGGCGCAAGTCGTCAGGGTGGAGCAGGAACAGGGCAATAAGCATTTTACGCTGCGCAATCCATTCCATGAACCGCTCTCTATCGACCAGTCTGTCGCCCACAACGGTGTCTGCCTCACGGTGGTGAAGATCGAGGGAGACCTCTATACCGTAACCGCTATGCAGGAGACGCTCCAGCGCAGTAACCTCGGGCTGCTCCGAGAGGGAGACTGGGTCAATGTCGAACGCTCTATGCTCCTCAACGAGCGTCTCGACGGGCATATCGTCCAGGGGCATGTCGATCAGACCGCACGCTGTATCAATGTGCAGGAAACCGACGGCAGTTGGTATTATCGCTTCGAATACGACAGCAGTCTGGATATGATACGCCGCGGCTATCTCGCTGTGGACAAGGGCTCTATTTGCATCAACGGCGTAAGCCTCACTGTCTGCGAACCCGACGTCGTGGACGGCAAAGGTTATGTCAGTGTCTGCATCATCCCATACACCCACGAGGAAACCAACTTCAAATATATCCAGGAGGGCAGTATCGTCAATATCGAGTTCGACATCATCGGCAAGTACATCGCCCGCATGCAGCAACTATGCAAGTAAAAATATGCGGTTTGTTAAGATTTACTTTCCGTTGATCAAGAACTACTATCTACGAAGGAACTACGATAGAACTACGAAGGAACTGCCTGCCAACATCGAACCTCCAAATATACACGGATGTTAAGATCTTGGATCAACTATAAAATTATACCGACTAACAAATAAAACCTATACAATATGGACAAAATCAGTTATGCACTCGGACTCTCTATGGGTCAGCAACTGCTCAGCAGCGGCGTCGAAAAACTCAACTATGCCGACCTTGCCAAAGGTATTGAGCACGTCTTGGAAAAACAACAACCCGAAATCGCTTACACCGAAGCGCAAACCATTCTCAACCAATTCTTTACCGAACTGGAACAGAAAATCGCAGGACAAGCCAAAGAGGCTGGCGAAAAGTTCCTCGCCGAGAACGCCAAACGCCCCGAAGTGAAAACCACACCAAGCGGCTTGCAGTACGAAATCATCGAGGCTACTATCGGACAAAAACCCAAAGCAACCGACAAAGTAAAGGTGCACTACGAGGGGACACTTACCGATGGCACAGTTTTTGACAGCAGTTACAAACGCGGCGAACCCATCACTTTCGGGCTCAATCAGGTTATCAAAGGCTGGACAGAGGGACTGCAGTTGATGTCAATAGGCAGCAAGTACAAACTCTATATCCCCTACCAACTCGGCTACGGCGCACAGGGAGCAGGCGCGGCTATCCCGCCCTATGCGGCACTCATCTTCACCGTCGAACTGCTCGGCATTGAATAATCCGCCCCATCGGACTAATTCGCCCTATTAGACTAAAAACAAAAACAAATCATACAACAATGAAAAAACTGAGTATTATCGTCCTTGCGGCTATGGCAATGGTGTCATGCGGCAACAGTTATACCGCCAAGGACGCTGTTCTGGGGAGCCAAAACGACTCCCTCAACTATGCACTGGGCTACATCAACGGTGCCCAAATCAAAATGTACCAACTTGCCAACGATAGCAGCAAAAAGAGCGTCAACGAGTTCATCGCTGCCCTCGAAGAAGGCTACAACGGCAAAGCAGAAACCCTCTCCGAAGTGGCACTGGCAGGTCGCAACGTCGGTACGGGTATCAAGTCCTTTGAGACAAAAGGTCTCGCAGAGAACGAACACTGGACACTCAACGAGAAAATGCTCTTCCAAGGACTCGTAAACGCCCTCAATGGCGACACCACCGTCATGAAAGCCGCCGACGCACGCTCTTTCTTCCAGGCGTCTTACAGCAAAGAGGCGGATACACAGGCTGGCAAAACCGTCAAAGGCAAATGCCCGACAAGAGTAAAAACCGTTCATCTCAAAAACTTCACCGACTCTATCAACTACGCTTTCGGTATGCTCAACGGCGACCAGATGCGTATGTACCTGCTGGCTAACGACACCGACGGCACCGCACAGAAAGAGTTCATCGAGAACATCAACAAGGCAATGAAAGTCAGAGCCCGCAACCCGCAACTCGTTATGATGGGCAAGCAGATAGGCAACGCTATCCGCGAGCAGGAACCGACCGGACTCCTCGGCTTGGAGGGCATTCCTACCAACTTCGAACTCATCAAACAGGGCTTCATCAACGGTATGAGCAACTACAACACACAGTTCGACAGCCGCTCCGCAGGCGAGTACATCGAGAACACAGTGCTCCAAATCAAGTACGGCGAAATCATTGCTGCAAACGAGAAATTCCTCGAGGAGAACAAACTCAAAGAGGGTGTTATCACTACCGAGAGCGGTCTCCAGTACGAAGTACTCGTGATGGGCAAAGGCAAAATACCGCAGGCTACCGACCGCGTAAAAGTACACTACCACGGAACCCTCATCGACGGTACGGTCTTCGACAGCAGTGTGGACCGCGGCGAACCGGCATCTTTCGGTCTCAATCAGGTCATCCCCGGGTGGACGGAAGGTCTGCAACTCATGCCCGTAGGCAGCAAGTTCCGCTTCTATATCCCGCAGCAACTTGGCTACGGCACACGTCAGACAGGCTCTATCCCACCATACTCCACGCTTATTTTCGAGGTCGAACTCCTCGGCATCGAGAAATAATCCTTAAGGTCTTTAAGGACTTTAATGCCCTTAAAGACCTTATTCCCTTTTATATGGGTATCATCGCAAGACAAAGTATCAAAGGCACCATCGTAACCTATATCGGGGTTGCGGTGGGCTTTTTGACTACTTTCTTCGTTCTTACCCGCTTCCTTACCAGCGAGGAAATCGGACTCGCACGCGTCCTTGTTGATGCCGCCACACTCTTTATCGGATTGGCACAACTCGGCACCAACTCCTCTATTATCCGTTTCTATCCTTACTTCAAAGACTCGGACACCCGCGACCATGGGTTCTTCTTCTGGACATTGGTCGTCCCGCTGTTCGGCTTCCTGCTTTTTGCTGCCGTCTATTGGGCGTGCCACGTGCCGCTCGGCAACTGGTTCGGAGAGAAATCGCCGCTGTTTATGGACTATTACTATATGGTCTTGCCGCTGGCGTTCTTTATGCTCTATCAGACTATCTTCGAAACCAACGCCAACGTCCTGATGCGCATCGTCGTACCACGCACCGTGCGCGAACTCGTCGTCCGTCTCGGTATGTTGGCTCTCTATCTGCTCTACGCTTTCCGTATCCTCTCTATGGACGGTTTCGTCATCGGTCTGTGCCTCAACTATGCACTCGCCGCCCTGATCAATCTCGCCTACCTCTTTGCCTACGGGCATATATCCTTGCGTCCCGACCGGGCTTTCCTCCGCCAAAATCCCGCACTCGTACGCAGTTACCTCCTCTATACCGCCTTCCTCTTTGTATCTGCCGTCGCCGGTGTATTGGCACCCGCCTTGTCTTCGTTCTTTATCACCGCAAAGATGGGACTTGACCACACCGGTATCTATGCCATCGCCACGTATATCGCCGTGATGGTCAGTATCCCCTACCGTTCTGTTACCGCCATCGCCTCGCCGCAGTTGGCACGGGCTATCAAGGAGCAGAACCGCGAAGAAACCTCTCATCTCATCCATCAGGTGAGCAACAACCTTCTGCTCGTCGGCGGACTGATATTCCTCGCTATATGGTTCAATATCGACCTTATTTTCCATATCCTCCCCAACGGCAGCACGTATGCTGTGGCGAAAAATGTGGTGTTGATCCTCGGTATCAACCAGATCGTTATCGCCACCCTCTCCATTTGCCTCTCCGCGCTTAGTTACTCGCGCTTCTATATATTCTCCCTATTCCTTTCGTTCTTCCTGACGATAACCTCTATCCTGCTCAACAACTGTCTCATTCCTGTCTATGGAATGGATGGTGCCGCCCTCAGCAATCTCATCGCCTATGCGGCTTATTTCGCACTGGCATTGCTTGTCCTGCGTCTTACATGCCGCGTGTCGGTCGCCAACCGCAAAACGTTCCTCAGCATACTCCTAATAGCCGTTCTTTTTGCCCTCAATACCCTGTGGGAGCATTTCCTGCCTATCGCCAATATATGGCTCAGTAGCATACTACGCTCGCTCGTCCTTCTCGGCAGCGGCATCGCTCTCGCTTGGCTACTCCGTCTCTCCCCCGAACTGAACAACCTCGTCCTTTCCCTTATATACAAAAGACGTAGAAAAGACGTAGAAAGGACGTAGAAAGGACGGAAACAAGATTGGTTTATGATAGGCTGTTGAGCAGTCGCCAAACGTTGTTGGTAACAGAATTAATGGTTAATTCGTGGTAATTAATGTTCCTGTAAAAGTAAAAATGCGATATTTCATTCGTTTCGCTTATCTTGGTACCCGTTTCCACGGCTCGCAGTCGCAGCCCTCGGGCGGCACGGTGCAAGATACTATGGAACCCGCTATGGCGACGCTCTTCCGTTGCCCCGTTCCGCTTACTTTCGCCGGTCGTACCGATGCGGGCGTACATGCCGAAATGATGTATGCGCATTTCGATACCGCAACCCCCATTCTTGATACGCAGAACCTCGTCTATCGTCTCAACCGCCTTCTGCCCGCCGACATCGCCGTGTACGATATTCTCCCTGTCATTGACACCGCCCACGCACGCTTTGATGCCCTCTCCCGCACATACCGCTACCGCATCACCACCCGCAAAGACCCCTTCCAAAACCTCCTGCGCACACAGGTGCGCGCGGGCTTGGACTATCAGGCGATGAACGTTGCGGCGCAGCACCTCATCGGCAAACAGGACTTCACCTCTTTCTGCCGCACGCATACCGATGTCAAAACCAAAATCTGCGACCTTACTCGCGCCGAGTGGCTCATCGAGAACGACCACGAAGCCGTTTTTGTCATTACCGCAGACCGTTTCCTGCGCAATATGGTGCGTGCCGTTGTCGGCACGCTCTTCAATGTCGGTTATGGCAAACTCTCCCCCGCCGCTTTCGCCGACCTTATCGCTCGCCAAGACCGCTGCCTCGCCGGAGACTCCGCCCCCGCCCAAGGTCTCTCCCTTACCAACATCCAATACCCCTCCTCCCTCTTCCTCTAATCCCTCATTTCGATAAATTACACAAAAACACCCACCCAAACTTCGATAAATTACATAGGTTTTGTGTGTTGCCGCATAGAGGATTTTATTTTTTGATTTTCACTACCAACCGTATTGCATTGGCAATAGCGGCTAATATCACAACCAGATCATCTATCCAACCGGCAACAGGTATCGCGTCCGCAACTATATCGGTTGGAATGAATAGATAGGCAACTGCCATGGCAAATCCGATACCTATATTCCATTTGTATTTTGTCTTCTTTTCCATTATTCTATATTCCGCAAATGATGTTATGTATCCAAATACACAATTCTAATGCCATAAATATCCCCAATACCCATTTATTCTGTAAAATGACATTCAGTCGCTCATAGATACTGACCAGCATCCCTTTTCTCCAAACAATATCCGTTACTATTCCAATGGGGAAAAATACCAGAAATGCAATAGCAAACACTACATTCGGATTGAAGAAAAAAGCCTCTTTGATATGCCCGTGCAGAAAAAGCAATGCCGCACGCGTAACGCCACAACCGGGGCATGGAATATGAAATACTAACTTAGATGGGCAAACAATAATGCTTGTCTGCCCATCTGTCATCAGAGACACTGCCAACCATATGCATACACCTATGTATGCACACGTTGTGTAGAGATAAAACTTTCGCTTAGAGATAAGCCTGCAGTTTGGTAAAGTTGGCTTCTTTGGTCATACCGCTCACTTGAAACCAGTCAATAATCGCCCAAATGCCGCAGCCGCCGCAAGTCAGCAGTTTGGCAATACCAAGACCCGTCTGCCCGAGATAAAAACGGTCGATACCGTATGCTCCCAAGAAAATTGAGAGTATCAGTGCCGTCGTCGGGTTCTTGAACTGCAGAGCAGAAATCGATGACCACTTGCTCTCGTCCATAGCCAATAGTTTTTCACGGATGGAAGGTACGGATTGTTCAGGGAAATTCTTCCCGTTGCTCATAATGAACATGTCCACTTTTTGTTGTTCCATAATGCTAAAATAGAATTTTTGAAGATAAATAAATTCATTCACTACACCTCGTTGAGTGAATCTTTTTGTTAAACAAGGTAATTTTGCAACTTCTCGTAGTTGAGATTCTTGGTGGCACTCATAATCTGGAACCAGTCAATAATAGCCCAGATACCGAGTCCGCCGCAGGTCAGCAGTTTGCCGATACCTAACCCTGCTTGCCCGAGATAGAAACGGTCAATACCATAAACGCCCAAAAACAAAGAAATAACAAGGGCTATCATCGGATCTTTGAACTGTATGGTGGATACCACCATCCATTTGCTGTCATCCAATGCCAACAGTTTCTCGCGCAAAACAGGAATTTGCATTTCCGGCAATTTCTCGCGGTTGTTCATAATGAACATATCTACTTTTTGTTGATCCATATAATTAATGTGTTAAATAGGTAAGAAACGTACTGTAATTCAGGGCTTGTGCTCTGCGGGAAGCACTTGTGATGTCTATTATATACCAGATGAACACTGCCGCCATAGCGACCAACATTCCGATAATTACTCCCCAACTCGGGTCTTCTTGTATGCTGCCAACAACATAGAATACCAAATAGCAAATAGTAAGCATCAGTTTGAGCAGTGCCGACACCGGTTGCCGTAACCAAAACCTGTCTATACCCAATGTCCCGCCTGCAATGGATAGCAATAGAGCCGTGGTCGGATTTTTCAATGGGACAGACCATAAGTCGTCAAACGATATATTCTCCTTTTTAGACAACATTTCCTGCAAATAGGGAACCTGTGTCTGTGGAAAATAACTCCCCTTTTGCATTATAAACATCTCTGTTTCTTGCTGTGTCATTCTTCTATCTCATTTGCAACTTCTACAACGGCATCCAGTATCTCATTCAGCAAAGCCTCGTCTTCATTCTTCGGCTCATTTCGTAAAATGACAATCTCTATCCTGTTGTAGTACATCGCTACCTTGTAGGTGTATTCGTTGGTTTTATAGGTCCTGTCATCTACTTTCGTGAACGAGTTAGCCATTGCATCGGCAACTTGTTTCTTTACCTCATCTTTGTTTTCCGAGGGGAAAGAAAGTGTAATACTCATCGCATCAATAGCAGCACTGCCGTTCAACTCGTCATTCTTCTTCAAACGGTCGTCAAAATGAACCATTGCTGTCAGTGAATACCCGTTTCCTGCGGCAACAATTTGATAGTGTGAGGTCTGATAGCGATCTATGTTTTCCACCCACAACCCCTTGATAGCGGGAATGTTACCTGCCGTATTGCCCAATACAAATCCTGCATTTTGCAAGTCTGTCTTCAGTGCGCCAATGGTCTTTCCTACTGCCGCATTGGTATCAAAATACTGGCTGCTGATAGTGTTGTCATCTACCGAATTGTCAATAATATAATACAACTCCGTCTTGTGTACTGCCTCAAACTTGTCATTCAGGATATAGTAGTCCTTTCCGTCTTTTCCTACCCAGCCGAAACCGTCTATTTCATACATTCCGTCCCAATCCAGTTTGCTCTCTTTCTCGCCTTTCTTGTTCAGTACCTCGTACTTCTCTCCGTCCTTGTTTACCAGATAACCGTTGTCCAATATCTTGATATACGAGTATTTCGCACTGAGAATGGTCTCTCCGTCAAAATTCATTACGCCGTATGAATAACTGCTCTCGCTCTTGAATACTATCTGCTTGCCTTTGATGGACTGGATACTTGCCACCTTCTCCGGGCATTTCATCACCTGCTCGCCGTTCTTCATACTGTATATCAGGGTGCGCTCTTCCCGGATAGCAACATACTTGTCGTCTGCATATTGTATCTCTGTCCCGTTGCCTAATAAAAATCCCCATTTCTCTTGACGCTTGTTATTCATATCAAAGGCAACCATATCGGCGGCTTCCCAATCCTCATGCGCGTTAGTGCCGATAATCAGATCTTTCCGTATCATAGCCCAGTCTTCTGCATCATAATGCGCATCCGGAGTAAATACCACCTTGCCTTTCTTGTCAATGAGCAGTTTATGGTTTTTACCCGCTTGATCTATAGTATAGACCTCAAGCCAGTCGTATTCGTTGAACTTTGTCCCGCAGGCAATCACTTCGTTCCCGTCAAAAGAATTGAGTTCCAATACCGTCTTGCCTTTCAAGTCCACTATCTCTATACGGCTGTCCGGCTTTACTACAGGTACCAAACCGTTCTTGGGCTCGCCAATCTCTGCTAATCCTTCTAACAATAGTTTCGGCTTTTTCTTGTCAAACGCATACATATTATATGCCCCCTCTTCTTCAACAAAGAACACGCCTTCTTTTACATTCGTCGGGGAGTTCCCGTACTCGTCAGCCAAATACACATTGCCTTTGTTGTCCACAAAGCCCCAATCTTGCCCTTTCTCAACCTTGCAAGGCAGATAATCAATCTTGTCCGTTCCTGAATTTCCGCAACTACACAGAATTGCAGCCGTTAGAGCGACAGTCGCCCAACTGAATAAATACTTCTTCATAAAAATAGTTTTTAATAGGTTAATATCTCAATCGTCTTTCGGATTGGCATGTTTTTGATGGTACGTATATACACACAGAAAGCGCAGACCTCGAGTTGCTTATCCACAAATCGAGGCCTTCGCATTGCCCTTAAGGTCAAATAAACAACAGGAAACCTACGCCGATATGACCTGTACACTGCACCCTATATGGGAACACAATGCGACTGAAAGCCACATCCATAGGCATCTATTGATTTACTTTGATTCTGACCTTAATTCTGAAAAGTTGCGAAGTTTTCGATTTGTCAAACGCAAAGCGTCAATAAACGCTATTCAATATGTCAATCCACCCCTTTAGAGAACATATCCCCTCCGGCGTAGATTTGCTGCAAAATTATAACAATTATTCCAAACACGCAAATTAGATCTTAAAAATCTGAATTTTTATATCTTTTTAATACTTAAAAGCCAAATCCGCCTGCTTCCCGCGAATGGTAGCCTTAACAACTATTCCTCCCTGCACACTCCCTAAAAACATTCCTTTTGTTAATATCTGCTTTCCGTTGATCAAGAACCACCGCTTACGAAGGAACTACGAAGGAACTACGAAGGAACTACCTACCAACTTCGAACCTGAAAATATATACGATCATTAAGATTTTATACATATTCTAATATCTGTACAAAACGCTCCGCAGACGGTTTTATAGGAGCGAAAACATTACTGTCTTGCGCAAAATCGCTCTCAAAAAAATAATACAAAATTTTTCATAAATTATTTGGCAGTCTCAAAAATTAGTCGTATCTTTGCACCGCTTTCCAAGATGGTGGGATTCTTGCAAGAAGTAAACACTAAATATATTTACCCCACAGACATCGCAGGAAAAGCGAAACCGAATGTGCTCGCGGTAAAGGAGCATTAGTTCTTATACATAAATTCATAATTATTTATGGCGACTTTTAGTTTAGAAATCCCATTTCGGGATTTCCGCGGCAAAATTTGCCGCCACAGCCAGATCATCTATAAAAAGATGTATGGCAAAAGATTTACAAGTGCCATTTGTAACCCTAATGTGTCTGCCCCGACAGAGGCGCAGACAGCGCAACGCAATAAAATGCGGAACGCAGTTGCAAGTGTAAAACAATTAACCCAAGCCGAGATTGCAGCCTATCAGACTGCTTTCAAAGCACAGAGTACTTACCGCACGCTCCGAGGCTATATGATAGCCCGGGAAATGCTAAAACTTGCATAAATTATGGGAATTGTAAAATTTTTAGACCCCGTTGATTACATCAGGGGGAAAGTGTCAAAGGCGAACACTCAAACTATCTACAAACGTCTCCGATCTACCAATCGCCGCTTTACGAGTGTTCGCGAAGATGAGGACAACAAACCTGCCACAGAAGCCCAAGTGGCACAGCAGGCAAAGTTCAAGGCGGTAGTTAAATCTACCCGCCAACGGATGCAGGACGCATCCAAAATGCCTCAAGATTTGGCTGCATTTCAAAAACAGAAACAGTACAAAACATTGTACGGCTATGTTTTCAGCCAAGAATGGCTCGCACAAGAGGGCTAACCCAAAAATCTTGATTACAAAATGAATTCAAGGGCGTGATAGCCGCCCGCTATCAGGATCAACCTAATAGGTAAAACAGATCAATCTAATAGATTAAACAGATCAATCTAATAGGTAAAACAGATCAATCTAATAGATTAAACAGATTAACCGGCGCAGAGAGACCTCATGAACCTCCCTCACCGCAACATACAAGCCTCCTGTTTCCTCCGCGGAAGAAACAGGAGGTGTTGTTTTCTTAATACACCGTCCAAACGATTTTTACACTACTTATACCAAATAATACACGCCTATCCCAATAAATAGCAGTACTTTTGCCACCAAAATAAATTCGATGTAAAAGTACCGAACAATATGAAAAAACTGACGATAGCACTACTTGCAGCCGTACTTGCAGCCTGCACCTCAACTGCCAAATTCCAGCATACTACACAAAAAGAACTAAACGCACTCATACAAACTGCGTCTTTCGCTATGCCGGAGGTCGTGCTGCCCTCGTTCCCCGACCGCACGTTCTCAGTGCTGGATTATGGTGCCGACCCCACGGGCGCAAACCTCTCCACCAACGCTTTCCAACAAGCCATCGACGCCTGCAACGCTGCCGGTGGAGGCACGGTCATCATTCCCGCCGGAGTCTATACCACGGCGGGCATCACACTCAAATCCAACGTACGTCTCTACACGGAGCAAAACGCCTTCATCACCTTTTCCCCCGACTTCTCCCTTTACCCCGTCTATGCCACGTGGTTCGAAGGTGTTCCCACCATGCGCGCACAATCGCCCGTCTCCGCCTTCAACGCCGAGAATATAGCCATCACGGGACAGGGCACCTTTAATGGCAACGGCGACTACTGGCGACCGCTCAAACGCAGCAAGGTGAGCGATGTACAATGGAAAGCCCACCTCAAAAAGGGCGGGGTGGTTACCGCCGACGGCAAAGTGTGGTACCCCGACTCGGCGTCCCTCTATGCCGCTACCCTCTGTGAAGACCAGAACGTCCCCGTGGTAACCGACGACAGTGTTTGGGAACAAATCCATTCGTTCCTGCGCCCTGTGATGGTGCACCTCGTAGGCTGCCGCAATATCCTGTTGGAGGGCATCTGTTTCGAGAACTCGCCCGCTTGGAATATACACCCTATGCTCTGCGAAAACCTCGTCTTGCGCGACCTGACAGTGCGCAACCCATGGTACAGCCAGAACGGAGACGGAGTAGACGTCGAATCCTGCCGCAACGTAATCATATCACGATGCTCCTTCGACGTCGGAGATGACGCCATCTGTATGAAATCCGGCAAGAACCGACCCGGGCGCGACCGTGGGGTACCCACCGAGAATGTCATCGTGGACGAGTGTACCGTCTATCACGGACATGGCGGTTTCGTAGTAGGCTCCGAGATGTCGGGAGGCATACGCAATATACAGGTCAGCAACAATCTCTACATAGGTACAGATGTCGGCTTGCGCTTCAAATCCACCCGAGGGCGCGGAGGTGTCGTGGAGAATATCTATATCCGCAATATCAATATGGCGAATATCCCCAATGAGGCGTTGCTCTTCGACCTATTCTATGGCGGCAAGGGCGCAGGCGAGGAAACAGAAGAAGAGATAGCCGCACGTATGAGTGTTGCGACTCCTGCCGTGAGCGAAGAAACCCCGCAGTTTAGAAATATATACATAGAGAACGTTACCGCCCTGAATGTACACAGGGCAATGTATTTCAACGGTCTCCCGGAGATGAAGATCGAGAATGTACACTTGAGCAATATACGTATGACCGCCGAGCAGGGGGCGTTGCTCCGCCAAACCAACGGACTGACCGCCACCGACGTGCAAATCACCGCCCGCACCGGAGAATCCTTCATCCTCGCTCCCACTGTCGAAAATGCCCAAATCCACTAATATATCACACAGCGTACATTATGCATTATGCATCGTATGGTGCATTGTGCATAGTGCATTGTGCATTGCGCAGCCGCAAACGGCTGCGTCTATGTGGCTCCGCGTATCGCCCGCCGATTCGGCTATGGCGGGTTTCCGTACCATAGAAGCCGAGGGGCAGACACGCTGTATTGTTCCTATCACCGAGTGGACAGCCGACCCCGCTATAGACACCTACCACCGACTCCACCATCACGGAGTCGCCGTCGAGTCAGACCTTATGGCTTACCGTATCTACTTCGACAAAAAGCAGACCGTCGACATCTATGCCAAGCGCACGCCACGCCTCGAACTCGCTACCTCCTACTGGTATCCCTCCGATGAGCAACTGACGCAGCACTACGGAGACGACATCCTCCGCGTGAGCGGCACCGTCGGCGTTGGGAGCGTCAAACCGTGGCACAACGGCAAGATGACCCATATCGAACCCGTACAGAGCCGCACACAACGCATTGTGGAGGTTACACCCGACAAAGCCTCTATGGAAGTGAGCGTAACCGGCTGGCAGACAGAAGGCAAAATGGTGGATATGACCGTCCGCTATACAATCTCCGCCCGTCATCGGGATATGCTCTGTGAAGTCTTCCTCTCGTCGCCCTTGGACAGCCTCTGTACGGGCGTACAGGCGATACCTGCCAAGCAAACGGCAACTACACCGAAACACTTTTTCAAAGATGTCTCTCCCGCAGGCGTACTGCTTGGCTCGTGGGGAACAGACTACCCCGTGAATGATACCGTCAAGTATGCCCGGGAGACGGTCGGATTAGGCGTCTTCGTCCCTGCGCAGTATGCCGCCCGACCGGTGGAAGACCCGCGCAACAACCTGGTACTGTTCGCTCCCGCAACTTACCTGCGCTTCTATCTGACCACCGTTGCCGCTACCAAAGAGGACAACCCTCCCGCCACTACCGAAGAAACATTCTATCAATACCTGCAAGACTGGCGGAACGGGTTGCAGCAACAATAATGTTGCATATTTCTGTAAAATGAGCCTTCGCAACATACCCAACCCAAGCCTATCCTAAGCCTATCCTAAGCCTATCCTCCTCACATCCTCCTCACATCCTCCTCACATCCTCCTTACAAAGTTCTCTCCCGTAAAATAGAACATTATACGCAAATCAGGCTGCCCGAATAAGGCAGCCTGATTGATTTTGTAAGAGTAGGGTATTATCGAAACCGGTTAGAACTTGTAGCGTACACCGAGGGTGATACCGGTATAAAGACCGTAGCCATAGAAACCTGCGCCGCCATTGCCGAACCATGCACCGATGTTAGGGCGATAGTCGAATGACAACTCCAGCGGGAACCAGAAATCATAAGCCACACCACAGTGACCTACAACACCTGCATAACCCGTACCGCTCCACCAGAAGCCGGCACCACCACCGACACCAAGGCACCAGTTCCACTCACCTTTGTTGTTCCAAGGGATAGAAGTGTTGAACGGGTTAATCCAGTCGTAGGTACATGTAGCACCAATACCCCAAGCAAATCCGGGGAACTCAACTGCCAAGTCAATCATATTGGCAGCACCCAAATTGTGCTGGTAAGAAACAGACAGACCATAACCTAAGTTACCACCTACTGCACGGGGTTGTGCCGATGCGCTTGCTGCGCACACTACTGCCACTATGGCAGCGAGAAAGAGTTTCTTTTTCATTGTATATTATGTTTAATGAGTTGGCAGTATATATAAATGAGTTGGCAGTATATATGATGAGGCGGTTTGCGGAAATGAGTATGATTTCCCTAACAACACGACAAAGGTACGGCAAAAAACGCAGAAGGCGGTTTCAAAACACTAAAAACCGTGTTTCAAAAAAGAAAAATCGCCGCAATTTGAAACCTGCATTGCGCAAAACCGATTTTTTGAAGCAAACACCTGTCCCGTTCCGCTTTTTTTTTGTACCTTTGCAGCATAAACTGCTTTTAACAAAAATAGATACGACTATGACAATGCAAAAAAGTCCACTGCAGATTGCGCGTCAGAGTTACAAGCCGAAAATGCCTGTAGCGTTGCAAGGTGCAGTCCGCCTCGTAGAGGGCGAGAAAACACAATCGGTTGCCGACCAAGCCGAGATCAAAGAGTTGTTCCCCAATACATACGGTCTCCCCATTATCACAATGGAGCCTGCTGAAGGTTCGGATAAGGTGGCAGAACCGTTCAACGTAGGTGTTATCCTTTCGGGTGGACAAGCCCCCGGTGGTCACAACGTCATCAGCGGTTTGTACGACGGACTGAAAGCCCTCAACCCCGAAAACAAACTCTACGGTTTCTTAGGCGGACCGAGCGGTTTGATAGAGGGAAAGTATACTTTGTTGACAGGCAATGTGATAGATGACTACCGCAATACGGGCGGATTCGACATTATTGGTTCGGGGCGTACCAAACTTGAGGAGACATGGCAGTTTGACAACGGTATCGAGATTTGCAAGAAACTCGGTATCAAGGCTATCGTGATCATCGGCGGCGATGACTCCAACACCAACGCCTGCGTTTTGGCAGAGTACTACCTGCAAAAGCAGTGCGGTATTCAGGTCATCGGTTGCCCGAAAACCATTGACGGCGACCTCAAAAACGAGATGATTGAGACCTCTTTCGGTTTCGATACCGCCTGCAAAGTATATAGCGAACTGATTGGTAATATCCAGCGCGATGCCAACTCGGCAAAGAAATACTGGCACTTTATCCGTCTGATGGGTCGCTCCGCCAGCCATATCGCCCTCGAGTGCGCATTGCAGAGCCAGCCGAATATCTGCCTTATCTCTGAGGAGGTGGAGGCAAAGAACCTGACCCTCAACGACATTGTCGAGCAGATTGTAGAGGTAATAGTTGACCGCGCTAATTCGGGGCTGAATTTCGGTACTGTCCTCATTCCGGAAGGTCTGATTGAGTTTATTCCCGCAATGCGTGTGCTCATTCAGGAACTCAACGACCTGCTCGCACAGAACGAGGAGTTCGCTTCGCTGGAGGGCGACGATGCCAAACGCGAGTATGTGAAATCAATGCTTACGCCCGCTTCGTGCGAACTCTATCGCTCGCTGCCGAAGGGTATCGCACGCCAACTCACCCTCGACCGCGACCCGCACGGAAACGTAATGGTCAGCCAGATTGAGACCGAGAAACTGCTTATCGAAATGGTCAGCAAACGCCTCGCCCAACTCAAAGCCAACGGCACCTACAAGGGCAAGTTCTCCGCGCTGAACCATTTCTTCGGTTACGAAGGTCGTTGCGCTATCCCGTCGAACTTCGATGCCGACTATTGCTACTCGATCGGTATGACGGCGGTACACCTCATCGCAGCAGGCAAGACAGGCTATATGTCGCTTGTGCGCAACCTGACCAAACCCGCTTCGGAATGGATTGCCGGTGGTGTACCTATCACGATGATGATGAATATGGAGAAACGTAACGGCAAGATGAAACCTGTTATCCAAAAGGCATTGGTTGACCTCAACGGCGCACCGTTCCTTTACCTGAAGGCACACCGTGCCGAGTGGGCAGATGTCAATACGAGTTACATCTATCCGGGTCCTATCCAGTACTATGGTCCTGTTGAGGTATGCGACCAACCAACCCACACCCTGCGTCTCGAGCGTGGCAAGTAAGATAGCGGTTTATAGAAAGAAAAATCGGCTCTTCTGCAAAAGCAGGGGAGCCGATTTTTTTGTATTTAGGACTTTAAGGTCTTTAAGGACCTTAGGGACTTTAAGGACGCTATAGTATATAAAAAAAGAGGATTGTCATCACGACAACCCAATCTTTTACTTAACCTTAAATCTAATACCATGAAAAACACAGTGCAAAGATACGGCATATTTTTGATACTACCAAATAATTTGCAAGAAAAATATGTTTTATAGCATATTTTTGATAATTTTGCAAAGTGTACTTTGCAAAATGCGGACTATTGGCACTCAATCTACATTCCACCGCGGGAAGATAGTCGGTGTCTGCCACGTGCGCAGCGAGAGACGCAGCGGGAACAGATACCGGTAGGCTTTTTCCCAACCGGTAGGGGCGGGGTCGGGGACGATACGCGAGGAGAGCAGCGAATAATCCTTGTTCGATACCGCATAGTAGCGCGTGTCGGTGGCGGTGAGGATACGTATCGTCCAGTCGTGCAGGTTGCCCATAATGAGGATAGGCATCGTCTGCGGGTTGTATTCCGGTATGTCTATATGGTTGAGGCCGAGCGTCTTGGTATCAATGGAGTAGAGTTGATTGCCGGTAGAGACAAGAAAACCGATTTGCCGATAGTTGTCGAATTCGGTAACGAACAGCGTCTGTGGCTGCACGCTGTCGGGCAGGGTAATATCACGCACGGATGGACTGCCTTTTATCATACGCAGATTGAACACTCTTCCCCTGCTGTCGGCAAGCAAATAGCCGTTGTCGTAGGCTTTGCGCACCGACGGATTGCCTGCTATGAGACGAATGGGGAACGTGCAACCGTGTGCCTGCAGGACGGAGTTGAACATCGCTGATTTCTCTTGGTTGACAGTGTTGGTCTCGGCAGTGATGAACTCCAAACCATTGTCTGTCAGGCGAAACACATCGTTGGGCAGTTGTAGGTCCACACGCCCCGACTCGGCATCCATCAGTTCGTAGAGCGGGGTGCGCGGTTTGTTGATTTGTGCGGGGCTGGTCTTGAAAGTAAAACTCTCGCGGCGCAGAATCTTGCTGTCCACCGCTTCGCCAAACAGCGTGTCGGGCATACGTCCGTCGGCTACCAACTGGCGGTAGAAGAAATAAGGCATCAGCGAGTCGGCTTCAGCGGCGGAGAACCGGTTGCCGTTGAAATCGCAGAACCCGTCCGCATCGCGGGTGATAAAGTCTTCGGTGTAAGGACTGTAGTAGATAAAACTCTCCCCTCCGGAGGCGGGTATGAGAAATGAGTACAACCATGGCAGCACCCACATCAGCAACACCACCGCCACGGCGATGACAAAACCCTTGTATATGGTCAATCCTTTAATTTTCATACAATTCATAATTCATAATTCATAATTATCACAGCCCTTTCCCCTCTTTGAACCGTGCTATGCTGAGCATAGGCAGCCCTGCAAACAGAATGGTGAATACCGCAAGGATGGGCAGGAAAGCATTGTAGGTCTCGGGCATAATGCTTACATAGAACATCCGCAGGCACACTCCGGCAAACAGCATTTCGGGGATACGCATACGCCACGTGGGTTCGAGGACAATCCAAACCGTAAACAGATAGGCTTGTATGCCTGCCACATACCAGACCAATACGGTCAGGAATATATGCCGCAACATCTCTGCGGGCAGCCAAATCTGGAATACGGCATAGCACAGCCCCATATTCAGCACAAGCAATCCGAGCATAATCACTACTCCATAGAGCACCATCGCTCCGATGGCTTTCCAATTTTCAATGGGCAGGTGCAGCGTCAGTTTGATACGTTTTTGCAGCATCTCGGGCAGCATTTGGGTGCAACCGAGCAGTATTCCCGCAATGAGCGGCACGAACTCAAGCGGTTCGAGCAACAAGGTATCGCGCCCGAGCAGAGTATCCCACACGGGCATCACGCCGTTGATGGCTATGAGACGGTGCGCGTCAATCAGCAGGTAGGCACACAGCCCGAGCGATGCCACAAAAACCAGCACCACCGCCATGCGGGTTTTGAGCCACTCTTTCATAAATATACTTCGTAGCATAATCGGACAATCTTTACAATTTATACATTTACAAACTTACACATTTACAAATTAATCAGTACTTTCCTGTCAGTTCGATAAACGTGTCTTCGAGCGTCATTGTGGGGGTAATCAGTTCGCTTACAGGGCATTGGCGCAGTATCTTGCCATAGTCCATAATGATACAATCGTCCACCAGCCGTTCCAAATCCTGAATGATATGCGAGGTGAGAAAGACCGTTTTGCCTTTCGACTTGCAGAAATCGCGCAGGTACTCCACAAACAGCCGTCGGTATCCTGGGTCTAATCCGAGCGAGAAATCATCAAGGATGAGCAGTTCGGGGTCTTGCGCCATCAGCAACCCAAGTGCCACTTGTGAGCGTTGCCCGTTGGACATCTGGCTAAGGTGCTGATAATCTTTTACGTGCAGCAGTCGCATCAGTTCGTAATACGCCTCTTTGTTCCAGCGCGGGTAGAACGGCGCATAGAAACGCTCAATCTGTTCGATGGTCATAAACGGGTACTGCACATGCCCCTCGAGCAGCAGCCCGATACGCTGCCGCACGTGTGCGGGCATAGTGCGTGTGTCGTAACCGAGAAGGCGGCAACTGCCCGCCGCGGGGCGGATAAAACCGCTCAGAATGTTGATGGTGGTGGTTTTGCCCGTACCGTTCTTGCCGAGCAGCCCGAGAATGTGCCCTTTTGGGACGGTGAAACTTAAATCTTTGTATATGAGCCGCTTGCCGTAATAATGGGTTACGTGGTCATATTCTATCATTGCTTCGTTTTCTGCCATAAACGTTGGTTTTGTCCTTTTGTCTGCAAAAGTACATAAAATTTCCGAGATTCGCAAGAGTGCATTGCGGATTGTATGGAGCCTATGCATAAAAGATGTATAAAAAGTGAATAATCTGCATAAAAAGGCTGCTTATCCACGGCCTATTCTCCAATCTCGTTGCCGTGTGTTATAAGGAATTCTACTCAGCCCACAGGGCTTCGTCTCGCTACGGCACTCAGTGTGCTACGCACACTTTCCTTACGCTTCACGTTGCCGTCTCGTTGCCGTAATTGGTATTATGAGATATAGAAATTGCATAATTGGTATATTTGAGGCAGTTGGGTATGTGAAAATGCCAGCGGGGTTGTGTATGTCGCGGAAAAAGCGTAACTTTGCAGGCTTTTGCAACAGTTTATCAAGAACAAGAAAACAGAACACGGATGCTTTCCAACGCTGAACAACAGGAAATATTACGCCGGCGCACGTTCGCCATCATCAGTCACCCCGATGCGGGTAAAACCACACTGACCGAGAAACTCCTTCTCTACGGAGGGGCAATTCATGTGGCAGGTGCCGTCAAATCGAACAAGATACGCAAGACTGCCACCTCCGACTGGATGGAGATTGAGAAGCAGCGCGGTATATCCGTGGCCACTTCGGTGATGGGCTTCGATTATACACCTACTTTCTGCGATCTGCAAACCCCTCCTTCGAAGGAGGGGCAGGGAAAGTCTTTCCATATCAACATCCTCGATACACCCGGTCACCAAGATTTTGCGGAGGATACGTTCCGTACGCTGACGGCAGTGGATTCGGTGATTATCGTGATTGATGCCGCCAAGGGTGTGGAGACGCAGACGCGCCGCCTGATGCAGGTATGCCGTATGCGCAAGACCCCCGTGATGGTGTTTATCAACAAGATGGATCGCGAGTGCAAAGACCCGTTTGACCTGCTCGACGAGATAGAGCGCGAACTGGGTATTCACGTGCGCCCGTTGTCGTGGCCTATCAACTGTGGACAACGCTTCAAAGGCGTGTACAACCTCTTCCAATCCACGTTGGACTTGTATCAGCCCGATAAGACGCACGTGACGGAATCGCTCCGTTTCGACGATGTGAACGACCCGCAGATAGCAGCGCTTATCGGCGAACAGGACGCAGACAAACTGCGCGAAGACATCGAGATGATTTCCGGAGTGTACAATCCGTTCTCGCGCGATGAGTATCTGGCGGGGGAGTTGGCTCCCGTGTTCTTCGGCTCGGCATTGAACACCTTCGGCGTCAAGGAACTGTTAGAGTGCTTTGTGCGCATTGCCCCGTCGCCCCGTCCCGTACAGGCGGAAGAGCGGGTGGTGGATCCGATGGAGGACAAGTTCACGGGCTTTTGCTTCAAGATACACGCCAATATGGATCCGAACCACCGCTCGTGTATCGCATTTTTCAAGATTTGTTCGGGTAAGTTTGAGCGCAACACCTATTACAAGCATGTGCGCAAGAACCAACTGATGCGCTTCTCGTCGCCCACCTGCTTTATGGCGCAGCGTAAGGAGACGGTGGACGAGGCGTATGCGGGCGACATAGTCGGTTTGCCCGATACGGGGAACTTCAAAATCGGCGATACGCTCACTTCAGGCGAAAACCTGCATTTCAAGGGACTGCCGTCGTTCTCGCCTGAGATGTTCAAGTATATAGAGAACGCCGACCCGATGAAGCAGAAGCAGTTGGACAAAGGAATCAGCCAGTTGATGGACGAGGGTGTGGCGCAACTGTTTGTCAGCCAGATGAACGGGCGCAAGATCATCGGTACGGTGGGGCAGTTGCAGTTCGAGGTGATACAATACCGCCTTGAGCATGAGTACCAGGCGAAGTGCCGCTGGGAATCGCTCCAGATGTACAAGGCGTGCTGGATAGAGAGCGATGATGCCGCCGAGTTGGAGATGTTCAAAAAGCGCAAGGCGCAGTATATGGCTACCGACAAGGACGGACGCGATGTGTTTATGGCAGACTCGGCGTACGTGCTGCAAATGGCGCAGAACGACTACAAACATATACAATTCCATTTCACATCGGAGTTTTAGTCGGGGAACGTTAATTATCGTGTAATTAGACGTTAATTCATCTTTTTGCGGGGATATATAATCAACCATATAATTGAACCATTAATTTTAACCGGTTATGAAGCGCAAAACACTATCTTTTATCAATCGCTGCCTGGCGGCGGTGATGGCATTGCTCGGTTTCCAAGCATGTGGTGGTAGTAATCAACTTGTTATGTATGGTACACCATCTGCCGATTTGGCGGTAAAAGGTAAAATTACCAATACCAAACAGGAACCGCTGAAAGATATACAAGTAGTGGTCTATCCTAATCGCAGGCATTGGACGGATACGCTCTATACGGATGAAAACGGAGAGTATCATTGGAAAGGTAGCGCAATTCCCTACGACAGCGCAAAAGTGGTAGTAAATGATACAACAGGACTATATGTTTCGGATAGTACGAAAGTTGCTTATCAATATGACCGCACAAAGGCGGACGATTGGTCTAAAGGTGTCGCTACTGCCGAGGCGGATTTCGAGTTGAAAAAGAAAGAATAAACTAAAAAGAAGACAATATGAAAAACATGAAATTGCGTTTGATTCTCCTCAATTTTCTTGAATTTGCGGTTTGGGGAGCGTATCTCACTTCAATGGGTACCTACCTTGCTACCCATGGGTTGGCTACCCATATCGGTTGGTTCTATTCCATTCAGGGTATTGTCAGTCTGTTTATGCCCGCATTGATGGGTATTGTGGCTGACCGTTGGGTGCCTGCGCAGAAACTGCTCAGTATATGCCACGCCTTGGCGGGGGTGTTTATGATTGGTGCCGGCGTCTATGGTGTGTTGCTTGGCAACGATATTCAGTTCGGCGTGCTATTCGCCCTCTATACCGTCTCGGTGGCATTCTATATGCCTACGCTGGCGCTGAATAACTCGGTGGCCTTCACGGCACTGGGCAAGGCGGGACTGGATACCGTCAAGGATTTTCCGCCAATCCGCGTGTTCGGAACGGTCGGTTTTATCGCTACGATGTGGATTGTGGATCTGTGCGGTTTCCAGCAGACCAGTCTGCAGTTTGTAGTCAGCGGCGGTCTGAGTATCCTGCTTGCGCTCTATGCGCTCACTATGCCCGAGTGCCCGACCAAAGGCAAGGTGGATAGCAAGTCGTTTGTGGAGGCAATGGGTTTGCAGGCGTTTGCGCTGTTTCGCCAAAAGAAGATGGCTATTTTCTTCATTTTCTCGATGCTGCTCGGTATGTGCCTGCAGATTACCAACAGTTATGCCAACCCGTTCATTACCAGTTTCGGTGCGATTGACGCATTTGCCGATACGTTCGGTGTGCAACATGCGAATATGCTTATTTCCATTTCGCAAATCTGTGAAGCACTCTGTATCCTTGCCATTCCGTTCTTTCTGAAACGCTATGGCATTAAGAATGTGATGCTTATGGCTATGTTCGCCTGGGTGCTGCGTTTCGGTCTGTTCGGCGCAGGCAACCCCGGTTTCCCCGGTGTTATCCTGTTCGTGCTGAGTTGTGTGGTCTATGGCTTTGCGTTCGATTTCTTCAATATCTCCGGCGGTATGTATGTGGATCAGGAGGTCAATATAGCAGAGCGCAGCAGTGCGCAAGGGCTGTTTATGATGATGACCAACGGACTCGGTGCTACGATAGGTACGCTTTCCGCACAAGCCATTGTGAACCATTTTGTGTATGCCAAGAGCGTACAAGCCGCAGGGGCTATGGCTGTTTGGCAGGGCTGGCAAGCCGCATGGTATATCTTCGCCGCCTTCGCCCTGGTGGTAGCCGTCTCGTTCTGGATTGTCTTCCCCAAGACACCTGTCAAGAAATAGGGAAATGTGAAGATGTTATTTCTTATTCTGTAAAAGGAAAGGTTCAATGAATCCCTTTGTTATTATCCATTATGGATGAACAGCGTAAATATAGTGTTAAAATTTTAATGTAATAGGGTATGAAAAAAATAATGTTGCTTTTACTTTGCTGTGAATTGTTGATAAGTTGCCATAATGAGTATGGTAAAACGATGTATCTGTCAGGTGTGTTTAAGTTGCAAACAGAAAGCGGAATCATATCTCCTGATGATTCGGTTACGTTGAAATTAACCTATTGCGAGTATGATGCGTTCTCTCGGTGGTTTTTATTTAGACAACCGGAAACGTTTGTGCATAAGTATGTTTTTGGAGATGGTGCTTTTTCCTTAAATCTACATAATGTTATTGATAGCCAAGATGTAGAGTTCATAGCATCCTCTGAGTTTGGGGATACGGTAGAATATCAATCTGACGTGATCTGTTTCTCTCCAAAGAAAACAAGTTATAAAAATCAAAATATCATATTATATCCCCGGAAGCACGTCTTTCATCCGACGTTGTACAATATAACCCAAAATAAACCGGTACTTGAACTGACAGAAAGCCCTTACAGCACGAAAGATAATCCGTCCTATATGACCGTATATAATATAGATGAAGGAGACTCGTTGTTGTTCACCATTAATCACGATGTGATAACAGAAATACGATTGGAGCAGGCTCGGAATGAACAGGTTGATATAATCTGCCGCCCGCCTTATACTTCTTCGGTGTCTTTTGTACTACCCGCAGTAGAAAGGGATTCGTCCATAATGGGTTACAATCTGGATATCTATTATACAACATTGCATTATGGTACTTTCCAATATGATAAAATGGTGACGCTATCCTTGAGAGAAAAAGCAGAGCCTTCAAACTGAAAAGTGATTTTATTTTTATGGCAGACGCACAATTTCTGGACGGCTGTATCAAAATCGGATGATGGTTCAGAGTAAAATTATGTCGGATAATATCTATGCAGGATAGTTTTTCCCATTCTTTGCAAGTATATATTCCTTTATAAAATATACAATGTATACCCGTTGGCGGAATTATTATAGTGCGTATTTAATTCTTCCGATGGGTTTAT
>ERZ808275.35-NODE-35-length-96485-cov-5.467583_pt1 | contig 96485 bp, 73 predicted proteins | sample MGYA00520894_ERZ808275 | MGnify/ENA primary metagenome ERZ808275 (study PRJEB31516, sample SAMN03275598) | gut metagenome | biome: mammalia-associated habitat; material: feces | host: Papio cynocephalus | place: Kenya | collected 2012-08-03 ... | reverse complement strand
GGCTGACAGGGGCAAAAGTGTACCCCAAAATTGCGTTTCTAAATGGACACTATAGCGGAAAAAACAAGTAATCGGCACATAGCAAGGATTTTAGCCTGGTAGATGATATACCCCAAAACGATGACATTGACAATCAGAGCCAAAGCACTGACAACGATCATAGCCGTAGGGTCAGCATTGACGCTTGTACCAGCCTCAATACCGTTGAGCAGACGGCAATGAGGATATTGATAGTCACTATAACAAACGGGAAGCAGCGGAACAGGTGCTGTTTGCCGATACCGATCTCATACTTGATAAGCATAAAACCGATACTGCCCGCAAGAGCGGTATAGAGTTTGGCATAATGAAACCAACCACCCGTATAAGAAGTGCGCCGGATCGTTAAGTACCCATTCGGCACCACATTGCGCACCGATAGCAATAGTTATGAAATAGATAGTAAGTATCGCAGGAATAACACCGAAGGTGATAATTTCCCCCACTTGGTACGACGGGCGAACTCGTTGAAAAGAATCAGTCCGACCAAAACCGCCAGCAGCATAAGCCACTGCGAAAACGCATCTGCTCCATAGACATAAAATAACATCGTATTAAAAATTAAGAACTAATATGCAGAGAATGTTCCAGTTTTCTTTGCCTTATTCCTAGTGTATCCACCCGACATCCACCTGACATTCTTAATGCGTAATTATATGCAGGTTTTACGTGTTTTGGACAATAGAGAAAGGCGGTTACCAAAACGGTCTTCCGCAAAAGGAAGACCGTTTAATAATTATAGAAAATGTATTGTAGTGCAGATTAAATCATCAGGGCAGCCACCAACGACAAAATAGCATAGAACTCAGGAAGAGCAGCGTAAATCATCGTGTTGGTTTGTACATCATGACCTGCTGCGATACCTGCGATACCATTGGCGCAGACTTGACCCTGACGGATACCCGAGATGAGGCAAACCAAACCAACTGCCAGACCTACAGCAAAATACATAGCACCATTAGCAGCGAAGTCTTTGCCCATCCACATCAGGAAAGCCACGAAACCATACAGACCCTGCGTAGCGGGAAGAGCGGAAAGAATCATGTAACTGCTTGATTTGTCTTTGTTCTTTTTGAGCGCACCCTCTGCAGCCTTACCCGCAATAGTGGTACCATAGGAAGAACCAATTCCGGCGAGACCCAACATCAGTCCCCAACCGAGATAACCTAAAATTTCATTCATAATGAGTTATATTTTATTTGTTTATTATTTTAGTAGTAAAGTCCTTAAGGTCATTAAAGTCCTTTAGGGGATTATTTGGCGAAGGGCTTATAGAGCGTACCTTTGCCCTCATACCCAGAGTTCTTGAAATACTCCACGAAACTCAGACGCAGAGGGTGAACAAACGCACCGAGAGCCGACATAGCGAGGTTGAGCGCATGACCAATCAGCAGAATGATGACAAACGGCAACCATTGCCACGTGGGGTTGGTGCCGAGCACCATCTCGGCAAGATTGTTGAACGCACCACCGAGCATACCGCCTGCCAAACCGAGGGCATAGAGACGGATATACGAAAGCACATCGCCCAAGATACCCGTAGCCATATTGTAGGTATCCCACAGACCTGCGCCGATGTTGATCAGCGGATTACGCCCGGGCTTGTTGAATATATAGATACCCAAAGCCGAGACAGCAGCGATACCGATAAGCAGCCATTTGGTAACCTCCTCGGGGAAGAGGTGCGTCATACCGAGCAGCAGGACAATCAGTCCGCCGACGATGAGCAAGAGCCACCCCCATGTAGAGATATTCTCCTTGAAACCAAAGCGTTTGGTGTAGCATATAGCCTTCACCACCATAGCCAAACAGATATGGAAGACACCAATGCAAAGTGCCATAATCATCTGAATATCATATGATGATCCGGCAACGTTGACAGTACCCTTGATCATCACCGATTTGAGTGCCTCCGGCACCCACGATGCAGTATAGAGGTCAATACCAAAGAACGTACCCAAGAAGAAACCGATGACAGCCGTACCGACACCCAATGTGGTGATGATCGGTCCAAGCCCCTCAAACATCTGTATCTTGAGTTTGCCTTTCGAGATAAGGATACCTATCAATATTAGGAGCAGTCCGTAGCCGCAGTCGCCCATACAGATGGCAAAGAACAGCAGGAAGAACGGTCCGAGAATAGGCGTGGGGTCGAACTCGCCATAAGACGGCCAACCATACATACCTGTCAGGCACTCAAACATCTTGGTAAAGCGGTTGTTGTGCAGTTTGATAGGTGTGTTGTCTGCCTCTGTAGGGTCTTCCTCCTGGTAATAAACGCCCTGCCCCTCAAGGAGTTGGTTTAGTTCCGCCTCTTTATCAATCGGGCAGAAACCTTCAAGGAGTTTCAGACTGCCCTCTGCAATAGTGTCCGTATTGAGCGTAACACGCTGCCAGTCAATCTGATGAAGTGTATCTTGCAGTTCGTCTTTCTGCTTCTGCAGGTTCTCTTTTGCCCAGAGTTCGATGTGTGCATTTTGCGCTGCCAACAAGCCGTTAAGTCCCTCGATGTCCTTTTGCAGATCGGCTGCGGACTTCTCGTTGAGCGTCTGCTCCTGACAGAAATCAGGCAACTCAACAGGTGTCTCCCCCGATTTGATAACCTGTACAAAATAAGTAGTAGCACCGATAGTTGTGAGGGCTATACCCCACTCCTCCGAGAACTTCGACTTTGCGCACGTATAATAACGCAACTCATAGCCTGCTTGGCGTAGGGAGGCTATACGATCAGACGAGAAATCACCCCAAACAGCCATACGATCCGCCTCTTTGCGAGTAGCGGCAATACGCTGTTCGATATTGGCTTTCTCCTGCAAGAGTTGATCGGGCGCACCTTGTGCGATAGTCTTTTTGAGCAAATCGGCTTTCTGCAAGAGTGCCTGCAAACGCGCATCATCGGCAACGCCTGCGGCTTTCTCCGTGATGTGCACCACGCCGAGGTTGCGGAGTTGCTCGAGGAACGATTCATAGTCGCGATGGAACACCAGGAAGGTGTATTTCTTCATTTGTGTAATCATACTGCAGCCTCCCTTTCTTGTTCCTCACGGGCTTCCGCCTCGCGCTTGGCTTTTACTATCTTCTGGCTCGACTTAGAGAGGTTCTCTTCGTCTTCCATAAAGCGTTTAATCTTACGAATAGCGTCTTGATAACCCGGAATCTGTACCTTCTCAAAAAGATTCACTTTCTGCGTAGTTTTCTTGCGGGCATACTCTAGCAAGTCCACCTTGCGGCGCACAAACTCCTGACGAATACCGACATCGGCAATCGCCTTGAGTTGCTCAAACCCGTCGGCAAACCATTTGGGGCTGGAGAACAGGCTGAAATCCTTGGTGGAATAGACCACCTCTTCCAACACGGGGATACGCACACCTGCAATCTTTTTGACAGACATCCGCACATCGTCCACGTGGATGAGGCTTGTATCAAATTCCCCCCACAGAGCAAGCATCTGGTCATAATCCTTAATGCGGCGGTTGACCTCCTCATCAAGTTCGGCAATCTCCTTCTTGGCTTTTTTTACCTCGAGACGAAGTGCCGACTCTTTGCTCTGAAGCGTCGGAAGGGTGCGCTGCCGCATTTTGAGATTTTTCTCAAGTGCCTGCAAGGATGTTTTGTTGTATTGAAACTGAATAGCCATAAAATTTATGCTTTCTTCCAGTATTTATCTATCAATGCTTGTTTGATATTGACTTCTTCGGGCTTGAAATATTTGGCAAAAAGCGTCCATGCTACATCCAACATCTGAGTGGTGTTGATATTGACATCGATAGCCAAAATCTCACGCGAGTAGTCTTTGGCAAATGCCAGACAACGCTCATCGTAGTCGGTAAGGTCGAAACCGTTTTCTTTCTTTGTCTTGGCATTGGCAGCATCGGCATACAAGCGAACTGCGGCATTCATTACCTGAGGATGATCTTCGCGTGTTTTCTTTCCCGCAACCAATTGTTTCAAACGCGACAACGAGCGGAACGGATCCACAATGACCTTTCCGATGTCGGAGTCACGACGCAGGTACAACTGCCCCTCGGTGATATAACCTGTGTTATCAGGAATAGCGTGCGTAATGTCGCCGCCCGAAAGGGTCGTAACAGCGATGATGGTGATACTTCCGCCACCTGCTTCATCGGGGAACTGCACAGCCTTCTCGTAAATCTTTGCCAAATCGGAATAGAGCGAACCCGGCATAGAGTCCTTGCTCGGAATCTGGTCCATACGGTTGCTGACGATAGCCAGCGCATCGGCATACAGCGTCATATCGGTCAGCAGAACCAGCACCTTCTCATGCTTCTGCACAGCGAAATACTCTGCTGCCGTCAATGCCATATCAGGGATAAGCAGACGCTCTACAGGCGGGTTCTCGGTGGTGTTCACAAACGACACGATACGGTCAAGCACACCTGCATTGGAGAACACGTTCTTGAAATAGAGGTAGTCGTCGTTGGTCAAACCCATACCGCCCAAAATAATCTTGTCTGCCTCAGCACGCAACGCCACGTTAGCCATCACTTGGTTGTAAGGCTGGTCGGGGTCGGCAAAGAACGGAATCTTCTGACCCGAAACGAGGGTGTTGTTCAAGTCAATACCGGCGATACCGGTCGCAATCAGTTCCGACGGCTGCTTGCGGCGCACGGGGTTCACACTCGGACCGCCAATCTCCACTTCCTCACCTTCCACTGCCGGTCCGCCGTCTATCGGTTCGCCGTAGGCGTTGAAGAAGCGTCCTGCCAACTGGTCACTCACGCGCAGCGACGGAGCCTTGCCCAAGAATACCACTTCGGCGTTGGTAGGAATACCCTCCGTACCTTGGAACACCTGGAGCGTAACCTCGTCACCCATAATCTTAACGACCTGGGCAAGTTTGCCGTTTACGGTAGCGAGTTCGTCGTTACCCACCCCTTCGGCTTTCAGCGAGCAAGTTGCCTTTGTGATAGCCGTAATCTTGGTGTAAATCTTTTGAAATGCTTTTGCCATATTATTATTGTTATGTATTCTTATTTTATGACAAATAATATATCTGCTTTCGCTTTGTATTGTTTGTCTTTGTATGTAAACTTAATATCAGAGAGTTTGTCTTTGTTGAAATTACTGATGTACTCATCAATAGCAGGTTTCAAACGTGCAAAGTCACGTTTTAGTTTCCACGACTCGTCCATATTTTTGGTATCTACCAATACCAGAAACAAGCGGTTCTCTGAACTGAATCGCATTTCGCCTTGGTTCTCATAGAGCCATTGCATCAACAGTTTTGACTTGGCGACTGCCTCAAGACATATCAGAGCACGCTGTTTACTAAAAGTACTCAATACTTCTTTGCTTTCGGGATTGTCGCTGTAACGTAACTTCTCAACTATTTCATACTCAATCTGCTTCTCTTTTGCAGTCTTGTCAAACGATATCCCCAATCTGCGCGCTTCAGACTTCAAGAATGTCATCTCTACAGGCAGTCCCAATGCTTTGCGTCTCACTTTTTGGTATTCCGTAGGCAGATATGTTACCTTCAAATCCAATGGCACATCATGAATAAAGAAATCCACATTCTTTATCTGACCGATAGCAGGCAGAACTACATCCTTATGCGACTTGAAGATATGCTCTATCAAGATGGATGACCAATGGTTGTACCAACTGCTTATCAGGTAGTTTTGAACCACGTTTTGCACTTCCGTCCTGCATTTCGCCAGCAATTTGTCATAGGAACTCAAATCCTTTACATAATGCTTGACCAAGTATTTATCCAATGCGTTTGTATTGTCTCCTCCCCACTCAAAATGCTGAACTTTATACAACTGCGAAACCAACTTGTCTGCATCTAGTTTCTTGAGCAGTTTCTCATTCTCTGAAATAATAAATGTATCTATCAGAGTAGTGTATGTCTCCGTATTTGCAAGAGCCATATCATACAACTCCTCAAATTTCCCCTTGCTCGTACTCGCTGTCAACGCAATCCCGTATTTCTTGCAAAATGCTTTTTGCAATTCGGGACGCATAATAGATTTCACTTTCAACCACAATATGCCCTCTGTATCACCGATGAAATCTATCAATCGTTGCTCTTGATGAAGCCGTTGCCACTTGGTAAATTCTGTCATAACCGCTCTATTTACAAACCAACAATATCTCGTTACTACCTGCCACGCTGCCTTTCCCGCCCCTGCCGTTTGCATAAGGTTTGCGCTGAATGGACACGTGTCTACACTTGGAAATCATTGCAACCAAAGTATCAATGTCGGGAAAACTGCGGTCATTATAACTTACCAACCAATACGGAATATGCGTTGCTTTCGAGAACAACTCCTCAAAAGATTGCAAAATATCCGTCTTCTTCTCAAACCCGCTGTAGCGACGAGGCTCATAACGCTTCACTCCGTTTACGAAAGTTTTGTCTTTCCAATACTCCGTATATGTTTCAAGCAAATGATAGAACCCTTGATAATCAGAGTGACTGTCGCAATAGGGGGGGTCGAAATAGACTAAATCGGCATGCAGTGACGGCAGCAAATCCAATATATTCTCGTTGTAACTCTTGTTGTCGCATTGATTGTCGAACACAGCGGCATTGTAATCCTTCAGCAACTCCAAGAATATCTCCTTAATCGGGCGAACCAAACTCCTGTTCCTTTTCACGCGTTCTGGGTCGGCAGCGTAGTCCAAAGCCTTGGTATGAGCGAAATGCCCCATCGTAACTTTCCGCGTCAAACTGCGGTTCATCACTGCCAGAGCCAACGCCTGTTTGTACACATTGCCCAATCGGGATACATTAGATCGGAAGGCGTCTATAAATTGTGCCTCTGATTGCTCAAAGAACACATTGGAAAACAACGTCTCGCACAAGTTGTACTTCTCCGCATCGGAATTTGGAGAAAACAATATGTCAACGTCCTCTGCCGTCAATGTCTCCGCTTTGTTTTCTATCAACGCAAGCCCTATCTGATGGTTAAACTTGAGGAAATCATTGGTATAAGTCTGTAATCCCATCTGCTTGAACATATAAGCAATGGATTGCGAACCGCTGAATGCATCAATGGCTGTCTGCACATCATCGGGGATAAATTGCTTTATCCAGCAACGATGCACATACTTCGCTCCCAAGTATTGCGGTTCCGGGAACTTATAATCAAAATATCTGTCTTCCTCAAATAACATGAGCCAAGCCTGTATCTGCGTTCCGTACAGAGTGTACTCTCCGCACTGCCGTCAAAGCCGTATGTACGTCCCTTGATGGCAGTGCGGAACTCTTTACCCTTTTATCTGTTTCTCACCCAATAATTCGTTCAGTTTCTTTTGGTATTCCTCAAACTCAGCAGAGTGGAACTCGCTGTAGTTCATCTGTTTGCAAAGGTTGATGACGCGCTTGAAATACTCGCTCACGTCCAGGAAATTCTGGAAGTCATAGTCATGCTTGCAGATATCCATCACTAGATTGAGCATATACTCCTGGCGTTCCAGCGGGCAAACGGCATCAATCTTGTCGAATGCGTCCTGCTGCAGAATCACGAAGTCAATCACCTCCGATTTCCAGAACTCCTCATGATAATCCACGGGCACACCGTCATCACCCAAGATGTTGATCTGTTCCTGTATCTCCTTGCCGCGTTGCAAGTAGGTCTTCATATCGTTTACCTTGCCGAGCCATTCCTTGTCAATCAGGTTGGAGATATACTCCTCAAACTCAGGGTATTCGATATACTTCGAGTACGAGTCAATCGGGTTCACTGCCGGATAACGTTTGCGGTCGGCACGTGCCTGCTCCAAGGCATAGAAACAACGCGCCACCTTCTTCGTACCCTCGGTAACAGGCTCTTTCAGGTTACCACCGGCAGGCGAAACCGTACCTAGGAACGTCACCGAACCGGTCTTGCCGTTGTTCAGATACACATATCCTGCACGCGCATAGAATGCACCGATGATTGCCGACAAGTCCATTGGGAAAGCGTCCTGACCGGGCAATTCCTCCAGACGGTTCGACATCTCACGCAACGCCTGTGCCCAACGGCTCGTCGAGTCCGCCATCAGCAGCACGCGCAATCCCATCGAACGGTAGTATTCGGCAATCGTCATGGACGTATAAACCGACGCCTCACGCGAAGCCACAGGCATGTTCGACGTGTTGGCAATGATGATGGTACGCTCCATCAACTTGCGCCCTGTGTGCGGGTCCACCAACTCGGGGAACTCCGTAAACGTCTCTACCACCTCGTTGGCACGCTCACCGCAGGCAGCGATAATCACAATATCCGCCTCGGCTTGCTTGGAAATCGCGTGCTGCAGCACCGTCTTACCCGTACCGAAAGGACCGGGGATAAAGCCCGTACCGCCCTCGCAAATCGGGTTGGCGGTATCTATCGTGCGCACACCCGTTTCAAGCAGTTTGAACGGACGCGGTTTGCTCTTGTATGCCAATATCGCCTTCTTCACCGGCCATTTCTGCACCATAGTAACCTCATGGTCGTTACCATCGGCATCTGTCAGCACGGCAATAGTGTCCAATATCTTGTATTCGCCGACGGGAACAATGCTCTTCACCGTATATTGCCCCTCGAACACAAACGGCACCATTATCTTGTGCGGCTGGTGGTTCTCGTCCACCTCACCGAGCCAAGCGGCAGCCTCCACCTTGTCACCGACTTTGGCGATAGGTTCAAACTTCCATAGTTTCTCCTTGTCAAGCGGATAGTTGTACTCACCACGTTTCAAGAACACGCCTGTCAGTTTGTTGAGGTCGTTCTGCAGACCATCATAGTCTCGGCTCAACAAACCGGGACCGAGTGTAACCTCGAGCATATGTCCCGTAAACTCTACCGTATTGCCGACTTTCAGTCCGCGCGTCGATTCAAACACCTGCGCATAGACATTGTCGCCAATCACTTTGATGACCTCTGCCATCAGTTTGGTATCACCCAATGTGATATAGCAGATTTCGTTTTGTGCGACAGGACCATCCACCCATACCGTAACCAGGTTGGAGATAATACCTCTTACTTTTCCTGTTGTCATATCTTTTGTTGTTATTTTCTTTGTTTTCGCAAATTATGCCTCGGCATCGAGATTGACACCTTTCTTCATATCGGCAACCAACTGACGGAATACTTTTTCGCCCTGTTCCACCGTCAGCAGCGACCAGCGGTTGAGCATCTCTGCCTGCAGGTAGTACGCCAGCACATTTTCTATCGAGAAATCAACAAAGAGCGTTGCCTCGTCGAGCCATGCAAAGCGCAAAGCGTCCATACGTTTCTCGCGCTCCATCAGGTTGTCGATGTCCACCAATGACATCACCTCTTGCAAATCGTCCATTACACCGCCCAGACCAAAATCCTTCTGCTGCAGGTTCTTGCGTAGAATTTCTGCGACCTCGCCTTGCCCGACAATCATCTTGCGTACATCAAAGCCGTGCTTGCGGCAAATCGTAGCCACCAGTACATTATTCATATCCTGGTTGTAGGCAAACCATGCACGGACAAACTTGTTTTTGCTTTTCAGTCCGTATTCGTACAGCACCTGCGTGCGCAAATCGGTCTCTGAAAGATGGTTGCGCGCATCCTCCCACCAGTCAGGCCGGTCGATAATCGAATCATCGTATCGCTTGATGAGTTCGCTTATCTCGGGGGCGTCGCTCTTCATTCGGAGCAAGTCCAGCAGAGCCTTGTCTTTTTCCGACAGGTTCTCCTCAAGCAACAGCAGAAGCGACTCCATTGTCATCGGAGCCTCGCCCCCTGCTTTCAACTCGGGCAAACCCGCCATTAAACATTCATATCCCATATTATCCTAGATTTTCTAGATTTTCTAGATTTCCTAGTTCTTCTAGTAATTATTTCCCGAACAGCAACTCAATCAGTTGCGGACGGAGAAACTCTTTGAAATACTCTACAAACTCCTTCTCGCCGAAATCCAGTTTGTATCCGCCCTTGGCTGGTTTGATGGCAAAATCGGTCTTGATACCTTTTACCTCATTGATTTGCACGCCCTTATCCAACAGACCTTTGGCGTTTGCCTCAAAATAGGCTTTCAGTGCCTCCGCATCTTTCGCGTCAATCTCCACTTCGCCTTCTTTAGCCATCTGCTCGGCAAGTTTCAGAATAATGCCCTGCATAAACTTAGCATCCGCCGTAGCCGCTTTTACGCTCTCTTGTGCCACTTGGTCTGTCAAGAGGTTCGTTATTTCGGTCTTCAATGCGTTCACACTCTGCTCGGCAAACAGTTTCAACTCGGCACGCGTGTTCTTGTCCAACTCTTGTGCTTTTGCCTCGGCTTCAGCCACTTTGGCTTGCGCCTCTTTCTCGGCATTGGCTACAATCTCAGCCGCTTGCGCATTGGCTTTATCAATAATCTGTTGTGCCTCTTGATTACCTTTCTCTACGCCTTCCGCGTAGATTTTGTCGGTCAATTCTGATAAGTTCATTGTATTTTGATTTTATATTTTACTATTTGTGAGGTAGCATTTTGCACATCGGGGCATACTTTCGCGGCAAAATTCCGTGCAAAGGTACAAAAAAATATCTGCTTAAACAAACCTTTGCCGGGCAAAAAGTATTTTGAAAACCACATTCACCAATTTTTATGTGCTATACAACATCATTTGGCAAAATCTGTGCCAACATTCGTATTCGTATTATCCTTTGCGTACCCGTATTTTCCAAAATTCTTATCCAAAAGGAAAAGTGTCAGAGATGGACTAACGCAGAGATGGACTTTACAGGGCAACCGTACCCCAATCGGATGATATTCCTTCAATATACAGATTATGTAATTCCCATATTTCATAATACCATTTACGGCAACGACACGGCAACGACACGGCAACGAGATAGGCTTTTATGTGGTGCTTTTATACACTTTATGCACTATATATATCGCATAAATTGTATAGATATTGTTTGGATGTGGTTATTTTCTTAATCTATTGGAACGGTATTTGTACATACACCATAATATAACGTCAGTTCGATATAAGCAAATTGCCTTACTTTACCGCCGTAGGCGAATAAGATTTATGGTAATTTATGGATGCAAAGCCAAAGATTTACTTAGATTTCTTTCCGCTTGCGGCATAGGACTTTATTTCGAACTATTAATATTTGCTTTTTATGTTCAGTTTTCGAAAACGACTTATATTTCTGGTGTCAGCAACGATATTAACTCTGTCTGCTCCCGCCCAACTGCTCTACGAGATAAGCGGCAACGGTACACAGGGCAAATCATATATCCTCGCTACCAACCGTCTGGTGGATATGACCTTTATCGACACCATTCCCAATGCTTTTGCCTGTTTTAGCAAGTGTAACAAGGTGATTACTGAGTTTGCGATGCAAGACTATGAAGCCATAGCCGCTTTGCGCCAGGCGGCAGTATTGCCGGATTCTATACGCCTGAGCAATTTTTATTCTGACGAAGATTATCAACTGATAGACAATGCGCTACGCCTCAATCTCGGTATAGGGTTGGATAAACTATGCCGTATGAAACCGTCCTATCTGACCGAGATGCTTCGTACCGAACTGATGAAACAATGGCTCCACTACGACGAACAACGCTCAATGGAAACGTTCTTTGAGGCTGTGGCACAAGAAAAAGGCATACCTGTCTATGGATTGGACGATGTGGGGGAAACGATGTATATGCTGTTTGACCGCGAGCCGTTCCACTGGCAATGTGCCGAACTGAAGAAAGTGGTTGAATATCCCGAGCGGGAAATAAAACAGGAGCGTACCCTTCGCGAGATGTATCTGATGGGGCGTTTGGGCGATATGGCATTCCAAGTGGAAGGACCGGATAATAACACTTCCATCTCTTTTTCCGACTACAAAGTCTATGCACAACGCAACGTGCAGTGGGTCAAACGTCTCGCCCTATACTTGCACGACGGCGGTTGCTTTATTACGCTCAATGCCGTCTATCTCGGTGGCGACAAAGGGTTGCTTGCCGACCTGCGCGAAGCGGGCTACCGCGTCCGCCCCGTCAACCGCCGTTTCTCCAAATAGTCTTGCAGTTCGGTTGTAAAACAGACCGATGCTTCACGTGTAAGATGGGTAGCATTGTACCAAAGCGGGATATTCCCCGTATCTGCATTTCCCGCCCACCTGCCGGCATCTATACAAACAGCATACGAAGCCAACCAATGCAACACACTATCTTGCACTGCCACTTGCGCTTGTGGCAGTGCTTCTACATACTCGGACAGAGCTGGAAGATTTACAATGATGGGACATATATTCCTCTCGTTGCACAAGTTGACAATATTACATAAGTAGTTGTAATTCTGACAGATGGTATAATATGCTCCGTCCACATCATAACTATCATTCTGAACCATATGCATCATATCCTTATTCCAGAACTCGGTTCGTTTACCCATATCCGCCACGCTATGCCCAATCCGTTGCCCTAACGAATCACAGCGGGTAACATCACGCGACACTACATACTTGACAATCTTTTTCAGCGTCAGTTCCAAATTGAACACCTCAAAACTATACTGCGATACTGGCTGCCAACGGGGATACAAATCCATATAGATAGTGTAATATAAACGCCTGTTGGCTTCTGAAGTTAATGCCAATGTATGATACCCGATACCTACTACCACAAAGCGCAGCGAGTCCATTTTATCAATATATTTAGCCAACAGGCGATAGTCATCTTCCAAAGTCTGGCTGCTGTTTGCCAGATTAAACGAATGTGGCACTGCTTCCGCGCAAAACCCGTCATAAGCCCCCGAAGAACCCAAGAACAGTGTTTGAATCATATCGGCTTTGCTTTCCATATACCTACGTTTATAGGTGTATGAATTGGGAATAGACTCCGCCACAATCTCCAGCACCACTGCAAAGACTACCAACGGCAACAGATAGAGACTTATTTTCAGAAAGAACCTGCGCATACTCAAAAAGCAAAATAAATAAAATCGGTTGCCCGTCGTGTTGCAACAAACCAAATACCGATGGTCAGTGCAAAATACACCGTCCACCGTACGGCTGTGTTGGATATAGCCAAAGGAGTGGAATGTTTGCGTCCGCGTACATCCAAGTACCACATCAATAAACAGGATACTACAATCATACACATATCCAAAAGCCCGATTGTCATCGGGCAACTGAACAGCGATGCAGAAAACAGACGCTGCATATACACTCCTACGGAAGCCATATCCGGGGCGCGGAAAATAATCCACCCGAACACACATAAACAGAAGGTTGCCAAATAGCGTCCTTGCCGTTGATACCAAGTCAACTGTTTGGGCAATCGGGTGCGCCCCGTAAGGACTAACCAAACCAACAACAGTCCATGGTATATACCGAATAACAGATAGGTGAAGTTTGCCCCGTGCCATAATCCCACCAATGTCATATTCACCATCGTTGCCAATGCTACACCCCATTTGCCCAAACGGCGAAGACGGATGTTGAGCGGTATAAACACATAATCTGTCAGCCATTGTGTCAGCGAGATATGCCACCTGCGCCAAAAATCCGCCATATTCAGAGAAAGAAAAGGTGTGTGAAAGTTTTGAATTACACGTAGCCCGAGCAATAACGCAATACCTATCGCCATAGATGAATAACCGGCAAAATCTGCATATATCTGTACGGCGTAGAGTATTGCGGCAACGACCAACGTACTTCCTCGGGCTACATTCAAATCCATCCACGCCATATCCACATATAGCGCACATGTGTCTGCTACCACCATCTTTAGAAAAGCACCCCATAGCAATGCGCGGCAGCCCTCCACCGCGTCGTTATAGACAAACGTGCGCGGTGTTTGCAGTTGCGAAATGAAAGCCGGGCGGTCTATCGGTCCCGCCAGAATTGTCGGGAAAAAGGCGATGTATGTTGCAAATTCCAACACCCCGTTCCATGTCATATTGCCCGCACCAAGCAGTTCCGTTTTATGATAGTAAGTCTCAATGATATAACTGAGCAATTTGAATGTGAAAAAACTAATTCCTATCGGGACAATGATATGTACACAGGGCAGGAAAATCCCTATATACTTAAATGCAAACAATATCCCAACCCCTGTTCCGACTCCTGTCCACAGATATGTTTTTGCCATTCGTTCCGTCTGTGCAACGGCTATCTTATAGCCCAATCCGTAGAACAACAATGTCGCCCCTATCAAAAGCGGCAACATACGCGAATCGGCATACCCGTAGAAGAAATAACTTGCCGCCAGCAACCACAGATTTTGTGCCGTATGCCATTTGGAAAGCCACCAATAGACGGCAAAGACCACCACAAAGAATGTCACAAACGTAACAGACTGGAAAATCATAGTTTGACCGCAATTGAGTCCACCATTTCTCCTATATTCTGCCACGACAGTATCTCCCTGCTAAGAAAACGTATGCCGAAATGTTTCTCTATAGCGGATACCAGTTGTATATGATTGAGACTGTCCCAATCCTCTATATCGTTTGCCGTACTGTTATCGGTTAGAATTAGCGTTTCGTCTTCTAATTCCTCGCGAAAAACGGTCTGCACTTGCTCTAAAATAGCATTTCTTTCCATTCTTATTTATTATTACTGATAAAACATTCCCGTGGTGTATAATTGCGTATATCCAATACAAAATGGTTCTCTGTGCCGTTTCCGGTAAATCCAAGACGGACGTACAGATCTTTTACCATAGCGTTTTTGACCGTAGGGATATACTCTCCTTCTATTCTCTCAAAACCATATCTCCGTGCCTGTTCTGCTATCGTATTCAATACAAATGCCTCCATTCCGCGTTGCAGCACTCTGCACGACATAAACCATGATTCTATAAACAGAGTGTTCTGTTCCTGCTCTTTCAACACCACTACGCAAACCAGCCCGTTGTCGCCGAATTTATCTTTGAGCGTAAAGGTCAGACAATGCAGGTTCGGTTCGTGTGCCATCCGCTCTATCTCGTCTGCGGTATAGCGTATTGTGCGCAGGTTGAATTGATTGCTGCGTTGCGACAGTTGCGCCACCCGCGGAGTGTTAAAAGGCGTAAAACTTTCCACGACAGAAATCATTTGCAGGCTCTTCAAATAGGCTGCTTCGTCTGCAAAACGACAACGTTCCGCTATGCGTTTTGCCTCGGTTTGATAGTGTTGTGTGCGTTTGGAATCTTCTTCTGAATAAGAAACCGTTTCGAACAAATTCTCTGCATACAGAAATTCCAACCACTCCGCAGGGTCTTCAGGCAATTCCGGTACACAAACATTCGGCAGATTGGTACGCACCAGATTGCGTTCAAACGGATTGTCGTCCAAAAACACCATTGAATCAAAACTGATATGCAGCACACTTTGGATATAGCGTATATTATCCGCTTTGTTATTCCAATTGGCGACAAACAGCGTTATGTCTTCTGCTCTCAAAACCATATCGGGATGTTTCTCAAAAGGTGCTTTTGCCACACTTTCATCGTTCTTGCTGCATATACAAAGTATAACACCCCGCTGACGTAGTTTGCGCAACCAAAGTTGAAATTCCGTAAAAACTTTTCCTATTCCCAAACCACATCCTATTTGGATATTCTCCATACCGTCCTCCCCTATCACACCGCCCCAAAGCGTATTATCCAAATCAAGAATCAGACACTTGTGAATCCGCCCCGCACAAGCCAAAATTATATCTATTGTCCTTTCTGCCACTATCGGTACAGTCTCAAGCGAGAGCACCATATCTGCGGATACGTACAACGAAGAACGGAACATCTGCTGCCGTCCGATGGCATTCTGAATAGAAGCCATATCACAAATAAACAGATTTCCTATCCGTTGTGCCAAATTCATCAGGTTGAAATTCAACTTGCGCAACTGAAAAATAAACGATGCTTCTATCCTATTGCCATAACTTCCCCATACCTGATCATCGATTTCCGGATAGTTGTAGTAAATGATTTTGCTGTTTGGAAATGCCGCACACGCCTTTTCTACAAACGATAAGCGTTCTGCTGCCAATGTCGTACGTAGTGCCGGTTCATAGCCATTATATGTTTGCAGCAACTTGTGCGTGGACTGAAATACAATGACATATTCAGGTGCGAAAGCAAACAATTCCGACATCGGATTTGCCACTTGTTGTTCCACCTGATTGTATTCGGCTTCATACAACCGGATATTCAGATTATGTTCCACTCCCGCCCCGCGTATCGCAGTCGCCAACAATTGTGTTGCCGTATCGCCAATGAGAGCCGCTTTTATTTCCGGTTCCGCTACCGCATTCCGGACATCATTCTTTGCATACATTCCGCATATCGGTTCCCTACTATTGGCAAGGTGTTTTAATTCTTTATATGATTTTGTAAAAGTCATCAGCGGAATTCCCTATTTTAATAAAAACATCGGCAAAATTAGCAATTATTTTTGACATAGGCAAAAATTTGTTCTTTTCGGTATCAACTATATTGCTTATTCCTACAAACAACATATACCCGAAAAAACTCACCTGATTTTATGCAAAAAATATACAAATTATACAATTTCTATACCTTATAGTACAAACTACGTAGAAAGGACGTAGAAAGGACGTAGAAAGAATAGGTGTTTAGGCTGTTGATAAGCCGTCTTTTTATGCATTATATACACTTTTTATGCAACCGGTATGCATAATTTCGGATACGCTTTCTTCTACAATTTGCTTTTTAATTTGCGAGGATAAGAAAAAAGCCGTACCTTTGCAGGCGTAAACGAAACGCGTATGAAACGTACATTTACCATCTTCACCCTGCTTCTCTTACTCGGTTGTCCCGTTCAGCACCTGCTGGCGTGGGGACAGGAAGGACACCGTATCATCGCCCGGATAGCATACGACAATATGAACCGCCGCGCACGAAAGCAGGTGGACAAAGTGCTGGGCAAGCACGGAATGATTTACGCAGCCAACTGGGCGGACGAAATCAAAAGCGACACCATCTACCCCACCAGTTTCGACTGGCATTTCCAAGACCTGAACGGCGGTATGACCGACTCGGCGGTAGTGGCAACGCTGACCGACTACCCGCACGAGGGCGGCAACCTCTTCCGCGCTATGGACAGCCTGACCAACGTCTTGCGCCACGACAAGAGCAGCCGCGATGCACTGGCATTTGTTATCCACTTTATGGGCGACCGTTTCTGCCCGATGCATACGGGGCATATCGATGACCTCGGCGGCAATAGGGTTAAGGTAAAATGGTTCGGGCAAAACACCAATCTGCACGCCGTTTGGGACTCGAAGATTATTGCTGCACGCGGATACACCTACACGGAATATGCCCAATATCTGCAAGATAAATTGAGTTATCAGAAAAAGTCCATTCAGCAGATGACCGATGCCGATATTCTGCTCCATAACTACCACCTAACTGATGCCATCTATACCTACCAAACCACTTGGGACGGCAATGCGTACCATTATGTCTATCATTTTGCGGACGATATGGAATGGCAACTCTATGCTTCGGGTATCCGATTGGCACAACTTCTCAACGAACTATATAAATAAGGAATAGTAGCGGCTTTTGTCAGGTCGCTATTTTTTTGTCCGACTTCCAACAGCGAAGCGATCTAATCAATCAATTATTCAATAAAACAAACAACCAAATGAAAAAACTGTTATCCCTACTCCTCTGTTTGGGGACGAGCGTAGTGCTGATGGCACAGGCGCAGAAGGTAACCGGTAGCGTACAAGATGCGCAGACAGGTGAACCGCTGATCGGTGTATCTGTCATCGAAGTGGGAACAACCAACGGTGTCGTAACGGACATCGACGGTAATTTCCGGCTCGAAGTGCAGAGCGGTGCCAAGTTGAAACTATCCTACGTGGGTTATGCTTCGCAGGAAGTGGCAACCAAAAAGAACGCCAACCTCGGTGTCCTTAAAATGGAACCGGAGGCTGTATCGCTACAAGACGTTATTATCACCGGTCAGATTGCCCAACAGCAAAAGACCCCTGTGGCAGTCAGCCAGGTAACGGCACTCGACATCGAAGAGCGTATCGGTGGCGGCGAGTTCCCCGAAGTATTGAAGAACACCCCGGGTGTACACGCCAACGGACAAGGTGGCGGTTGGGGCGACTCGGAAATATGGATGCGCGGTTTCGACAACACCAACGTGGCTACTATGGTCAACGGTGTACCGATGAACGATATGGAAGGCGGTACGGTCTATTGGTCGAACTGGCAGGGACTGAGCGACGTAACCTCCGTTATGCAGACACAGCGCGGTATGGGGGCAAGCAAACTATCGGCTCCCTCTGTGGGCGGTACAATCAATATCGTTACCAAAGGTATCGATGCGAAGAAAGGCGGTATAATCAGTTATGCTATGGGCAACGACGGCTACAACAAAGTGGCGTTCTCTGTTTCCACGGGGCTGATGAAAAACGGTTGGGCTATCACCGTGCTCGGCTCCAAGACTTGGGGCGAAGGATATATTCAAGGAACATCATTCTCAGGCTACAGTTACTTTGCAAATATCTCGAAGCGTATCAACGAAAACCACCAGTTGAGCCTCACGGGCTTCGGTGCTCCGCAATGGCACTGGACGCGTCCTTCCGGTTCAAGCGGAGCACTTACGCTTGCAGAGTGGAACAAGGTCAAGAAGTATATGACCAATGGTATGGACTATCGCCGCTACAATCCCGCTTACGGCTATGGCAACGACGGCAAGCAAAGAGGCTGCAACTATAACCAATACCACAAACCACAAATCAGTTTGAACCACGTTTGGCAAATTGACCACGAGTCTAACCTGTCCACCTCGCTCTACACCTCTATCGGACGAGGCTTCGGAAATACTGCAGAACCGGGTACTATGTCTGATTACGAATACAGCGACCTGACCAAAGGTGCAGTAAATGGTATCTTGAGTACCACGTTCCGCCGCGAGGATGGTACGTTTGACTACGGAGCAGTACAAGACCTCAATGCTGCCAGCGAATATGGTTCGGAACTGGTGATAGCCGAGAACCGTAACTACCACAACTGGTACGGACTCGTTTCCACTTATAGTAAAAAGTTCCTCGAATGTCTTGATTTGACTGCCGGTATTGACCTGCGTTACTACGAAGGTATTCACACCGCTGTTATCTCCGACCTGTTAGATGGTGCATACTTTATGGACAAGACCCGCATCAAATCGGTGTCGGCAACCAACAACTACCACCGCAACGACAATGCCTGGGTATATGAGAAACTCGGTATCGGGGACATCGTTTATCGCGACTATACGGGACACGTGATGCAAGAGGGGGCATTTGCTTCATTGGAATACAGTAAAAACAACCTCTCTGCTTTTGTCAATGGGTCGTTCTCATACAACCACTATTGGCGTGTGGACCGTTTCTACTACGACGAAAACAACCAACGCTCGAAGACCATAGGTTTTGCCGGCGGTACCATCAAGGGCGGTGTCAACTATAAGTTTCTGAAATACAACAATGTATTCCTTAATGCAGGATTTATCAGCCGTGCGCCGAAGTTTAATGCAGCCTTTATGTCTTCCAATACTTCGCACACAATCAACCAAGACGCCAAGAATGAGAAGATTGCATCGGTTGAGATTGGTTACGGTTTCCACAACGAATATGTGGCACTCAACGTGAATGCGTATTTTACCGAGTGGATGGACAAGACGATGACCAAGAGCGGGACACTGAGCAATGCCGACCAGACCAACTATTATATGAATATGACCGGTGTCAATGCACAGCACATGGGTATTGAGGCGGAATTGAAAGCACGTCCTACCAAATGGCTCGAACTGAATGCAATGCTCTCGCTGGGTAGTTGGAAATGGGACAGCGACAGCGTAAAGGGCTATGCCTACGACGAGCAGGGCAACGCTCTCCGTACCGATGGTACTATTACGACCCCGGGGGCAGAAGACCAAGCCAATGCTATCATCAATATGAAAGGCATCCACGTAGGCGGTCAGGCACAGACAACCGCTAACTTGGGCGTTACTTTCAAACCGTTCAAAGGTTTCCGTATCGGTGCCGAATACACCGTTTATGCACGCAACTATTCCTACTACTCTTTCTCGGGCAGCAACCTGACACTCGGCAAAACGATGAACATCGTAGAGCCTTACAAGTGCCCGGTAGGCGGTTCGATGGACTTGCGTGCAAGTTACAGTTTCAAGATTGGCGAAAGCGTACGCGCTACCCTGTCGGGCAACATAAGCAACCTGCTCAACCAGTACTACATAGAAAAAGCATGGAGTGCCAACACCGCTTCTGCCGGTACTGCGGAGAACTCGATTGACAACATCTATTTCTTCTACAACAAAGGGCGTCAGTGGAATATCCGTCTGAAACTCAATTTCTAATGTACCACACAGGGGCGTCTGAACCACTCCCCGCTAAACAATAAACGAATATGAAAAATCTGAAATATATCCTTGGTGTTTCGCTGTCGGCATTGTTGCTTGCCTCCTGCGAGAATTTCTTCGACGAGAAACAACTCCACAACGACTACACCATCACCGATACAAAAACAAGAGCCTATACTATGACCGCAAAAGACTACAAGAGTGTAGTTGCCAATGCCGCCAACATAGCAAAGGCTAAAGAACAATGCACCGAAACGGACTCTACAGCCTACCATGCATTTTTGCGCATTGCTGCAGAACAGGCTTTCAATGAATTGGCAACCGCGGATATGTATGTACCCGCTTTTATCAATGGATTGTACCCACAGTTATCCAAAAACTCATTGGTAAAAATTACCTGCAATACCAACTATGGTACAGATACCTACTTGGCGGAATTATCCAAGACAGAACAATACAATTTGACTGCGGACAACTATAAAACCATTTGGGAGAAAGAGGGTATTGAGTACCTGACTCCAAAAACGGTGGGTAATTTGGCATCCGTACTGCCTATGGACAAAGACTCAGGGGCTATCCTTGCTGTTACCTATGATTTCAAGAACTACGAACCCGCTACCGGTGGCAGCGAGGAAGCGGACAAAGGCTTTTTCTCCGGTACACCTGCCAGCCGTGGTTTCTATTCTCCGAGCGAAGTGGTATCCGCTTATGCGGATGGTTCCATCAAAAATGGAGATTCAGTTACAGTAGGCGGCTTTGTTTCCAAGTTCTTTGCCAAGTCCTACAATGCTAAGTATAAAAATATCTCTTTTTATATCACGGATGGAACTCAGGAATTTGAGTTATACAGTTGCTATTCTCTCAATAAAGATTCTATTGAGAAATTCGATTATGTAAGCGATACCGAGGCTACTGCTACCGATATGTCAGGGCGCACCTTAACTATCGGAGACACAATCATTGGCAAGGGTATATTCAAGTTGTATAATGAGACCTATGAGTTTGACAAAGGCTGCTATCTGACAGAACTTCGCCCTGCCAAGAAAGCGACAGCAGCTCCCCGCAAAGCACAGATGCAGGCGGACGGCAAAGTGAGTGTTCTCTATCAATTCAACGGAACATCGTGGAATGTATATAAGCAGTCAAAAGTAACGGTTGATGTGCTCCCGCAAAGCGTATATTCCGCAGCAGGTGTAAGTTATATATCCGATAACAGCGTTGTAACCAAATATCTGCAGACAGCCTACCCTTATGCACAAAAAGACAGCAAATTTGCAGTTGTCTATAAAGTGAAAAATGGCTTTACCGCAACAGAGTATGTTTACAACGGTACGGACTTTGTTGAGAACACCGGTATTGTGGAAGAGACCCTTATATTCTCTTTGCAAGAGAATTGGAACTTGGCCATTTTCTATAAACAGGCTATTGCAGGCGAGGCTGACCAAGGTGAGTTGCAGATACAAGATATTGAATTGGATGGTTTGAATTATGTTTGGTCATTTACTGCAGTATATGGAATGAAAGCCACTTCTTATGCCAATGGTGGCTCGCACGTAGTGGAATCATGGTTAGTCACTCCGGTCATCTCTGTAAAAAAAGCCGTTCAGCCTGCTCTCAATTTTGATCAAGCCATCAACTATGGTCCTACCGATTTGAAAGAACGTCAGGCGCAGATGACTGTACTTGTATCAACCAACTATACCGGTGATGTTACCACTTGCGATTGGAAGGAAATCCCTTACAATGAAAAAGATAGTGAGGGGAACGAATTGTACCCCACAAATAATAGCTGGACATTCGTCAATACCGGTGATATGGATTTGAGTCAATATGTCGGTCAGGACATTGTGTTAGGTTTCCGTTACAAGACCAAAGAAGGTCAATCCTGTGCTACGTGGGAAATTAAGAACCTGTTGGTTCACGAAGCAGAATAAAAACATCTCAACATATAATAAAAGCGGGCTGTCCGATCGGGCAGCCCGCTTTTATTATATGTTTTATTATCTGCGGTGTATGTTCGTGTACTACTATTTGAACAAACAGGTAACAAAGTCGGCGAGATAATGCCGCCAATTTGTCCATTGATGTCCTCCTGCAGACTCTGTATAGATATAAGGGAATTGCAGAGAATCCATTCGTTGGCGTTGCTCTACGTTTTGGATATAGAGAAAGTCTGCATTACCAATATAGATACGATACAACGGTTTATTGTTCTGTAGTTTGGACAACTTGCTCAACTCGTCTTGATATATCGCTTGTGCCATATTTCCGTGGTGATATACGGCGGAAAACAATCCCACAGCGCCAAACATATCGGGGTAGTTGAGCGAAAGCCAGTAACTATGATACCCGCCCATACTCAAGCCCGCTATGGCACGGCTATCCGCCTTTCGGATAGTGCGATAGCGTGTATCAATAAAGCGGACAATCTCGGGAAAGCACTCCTCGAAGAAGCCGTCCATACGGTGTTCTTCGGGTATATTGGGGCGCACCAACCCATCAATGCCGTATCCGGGGGCTGCGTCTTCGCTCATATTACCATTAGGCATTACCACAATCATCGGTTCCGCCTTGCCTTGTGCAATTAGGTTATCCAATATCTGTACCGCACGCCCGAGTTCTATCCATGCCTGCTCATCACCACCACTGCCATGCAGCAGATACAAAACAGGATATTTGCCCCTGCTCTGTTCATATTCCGCTGGCAAATAGACCGTCAGACGTCTTTCCATATTGGTCTTGTCGCTATGATACCATATACTTTCCACCGTACCGTGTGGTACCGACCGTGTACCATACAGTCCCGAGTTATCCTCTACAATCACATAGTTGTACAAAAAACTAATGTCTCGAATGACATACGAATTGCCCGGATCCAAGGCACGTACTCCATCTATATCCAACCAATAGAGATAGAGGTCGGAGATGAGTGGCGCAGTGGTATATGACCATATTCCATCGGTATCACGTACCATCGGCTGCGGTTGGTTGGCTGTCAGTTCACCATTCAGAATAATCTGTTGTGCCATAGGTGCAAAAACGTTGATTGATACAGAATGGTCTGCATTTACTATTGCAGTCTGCAATTCGCCGTTTGATTGCAAAGACTGTTGTGCAGATAGAGAGCCACAAAACAATAGGAGTAAACCAAATATATGTTTTTTCATAATGCCTATTTTTAGAAAAATATGCCTTCTACAAAGATTTTCAGACCAATAATGATGAGTATGACACCCCCAAGGAGTTCGACATTGAACTTGAATTTCTGTCCGATCACCGCCCCGATGCTATAGCCCACTATGGCAAAAAGGAAACTGACCAATGCTATAATTCCTACTCCGCCCCACAGCATTCCGGGGGATGGAATAAAAATAACACCGGTAGCCAATGCGTCTATTGAGGTAGCGACAGCCAAAGCAGCAATATGCTTGAAAGAGAAATCGGCACACAGTTTCTCTTCTTCCTCGTTTTTATGGAGCGACTCCCAAATCATCTTTCCGCCGATAAACGCCAATAAGATCAAGGCAATCCATGGGGCAAACTTGGAGAAGAAACCGGCAAAGAGCGTACCTGCGAAATAGCCGACAAGCGGCATTCCACCTTGGAACAAGCCGAACATCACCGCCATCAGCCACGGACCATATTGCGCCAACGGTTTACGACTACGATCATAAGACAGACCGTGTGTTACACTCACGGCAAAGCAATCCATCGCCAAACCGATGGCGATCAGAATAATATCGAAGTGATTCATTGACTCCCTCTACCTCCTCAAAGAAGGGACTTATTTAGTGTTTGGTGCGGTAGCGGGCAGAAGTTTTGCCTTTGGCGATATTGGTCAGTTTGCCTTTGACAAACTGCTTGCGGATAGGCGAGATACGGTCGGTGAAGACATGCGCTTCGAGGTGGTCATATTCGTGCTGAATAATGCGTGCAGCAAAGTCGGTATAGGTTTCGGTATGCTCGTTAAAATTCTCGTCCTGATAACGAATGGTAATGGTACGCGGACGCACTACATTCTCCGAGATACCAGGCAGCGAAAGGCAGCCTTCCGCATAAGAGACAGTATCTTCGCTCTCCTCTATTATTTCAGGATTAACAAAGGTCTTCTTCAATCCTGCACATTCGGGAAAATCCTCGGCAAGGTCGCTTCCGTCCACAATAAAAAGGCGTATTGACTTACCAATTTGCGGGGCAGCCAACCCACAGCCTTCGGCAGTGGTGAGGGTTTCCTGCATATCAGAAACAAGTTGTTTGAGGTCGAAATCACCGGGTTGGATTTCGTCGGTCGCCTTGCGCAAAACAGGCTGACCATATAAATAAATAGGTAAAATCATAGACTCCCCCTACCCCCTCCAAGAGGGGATTTCGTTTATAAAAAATTTTTATTTACTATTTCTATTCTCCAAAAGAGAACCGGAAGTTTTATAGTCCATATATCCTTCCAGAATGATACATGCGGCGAGTTTATCGACCACGGCTTTGTTTTGGCGGTCTTTTTTTTTCATACCACCGGCAAGCATGGCTTGGTGGGCTAGGACGGATGTAAAACGCTCGTCAAACGACACCAATGGCATATCGGGAAAGGTCGTGCGGAATGTAGCCATAAACGGGCGGATATAGTTCATTGATTCAGACTCTTGCCCGTTCATTTGGGAGGGATGCCCAATAACCACTTCATCCACTTGCTCGACTGCGAAATAGGTTTGCAACCATTGGAGCAAATTCTTCGTATCAATAGTAAGCAACGGATTAGCCGTTATACGGAGCAAATCCGTAACGGCTAATCCCGTGCGTTTCTTACCAAAATCTATAGCGAGTATTCTGCCCAATGCAATTAACAATTAATAATTAACATATGGAGTATGGCGTTTCTGTGTTCTCTTATTCTCAACCTATCCACCTGTTATCCTCCTGACATCCACCTGACTTTTCAATGCACAATGCATCAGGAAAGGTATACACAGCGTAACATCTGGGAAAGGACAGGAAAAGCACCCATACTTAGAATTAAGAATATGGTTCCCTTGCGGGGAACCATATTCTTTTACTGACGGTGTTTAATTATTGATTTTGTCATTCATCGCTTGGTACTCCGCATCCATATTGAAGCGGTAGTAGAGCGTACGAAGCGTAATCATATAATCGCGGTTGTCGGGATCCAGTTCGTGTGCCTTCTCGAAATAGGGCAACGACTTACGGAACATCTCATTCATTGCCTCAAGGGCTTTCTTATACTCTTTGTTGTCCGTAATATATGCAGCATCCTCATTCATCTTTACCCCCTGGTTGTAGAATACACGTCCCTTACCGGCTTCAGCATCTGCCATAGTGGGGTCGAGAGCAAGTGCACGGTCGAAATCAGCCAATGCCTCATCGTAGTTTTTTTGGTTCTCGTCCAGATTACCCTTGATAAGATGGTATTGTGCGACATTGGGTTCACGTTCAATAGCCTGTTGGAGATAAGCAATCGCTTCTTTCTCCTGACCGGAGAATATGTAGTAGTTAATCAAGTTCTGGAGGAACCAAGGTTCTTGCGGGAAACGCACTACTGCGTCTTGCAGCACGCGTACGAAATTAGCCGTATCTTTCTCTGTAACATACTCCTGATAGAGGAATTGATTAACCGTAACAGCCTCGTATTCACCATCTTTCATCTGTTCGAGAATCGCAATAGCCTCAGGGTGCATCCCTGCTTGGATAGCGAAAATTGCCTCGTAGTATTTATACTGCTCGTAGATGGTATCGCGCGGCATCTCTTTCTGCAGTTTCTCGTCCTGCATCATTGCCATATCAGGGATTGAGAGGTGTTTCCGAAATGCCTCATACGCCGTGCGGTAGTCACGTTGCTCGTTGAGATACACACCATACTTCACCAGTTCCTGGTTCTTGTAGTACTCCAGCATTTTCTTCTGAACATTGGCATACGTTTTCTTGTCTGCCATTACCTCACGCCCTTTCTTATCGAGGGTGGTAGCAGAAGCGAGTTGCCCAGCCTTTACCCAATAGTCGAAACTCTCCATTGCGGCATGACCGGCTTTCTCTGCATCGTAATTCTGACCGAGCATTTGCTTCATATTCTCGGCACTATTTTCCTGATAACCAATCAGTCCGGCTACATACCATGCCTCTGGAACATTCTCGGTTTCGGGGTTTTGGAGTGCCTCATCGATGGCTGCACGTGCGCCCGAGAAATCGGGTGTCTCCTGCAAAGCCAGATTTTTAGCCTTCTTGATGTTGGCTTTCTGTGCGAAGCAGCCTGCACTTATGAGTACCATGGCTGCCAAAAATAACGTCTTTTTCATTGTTATTCTGCGTTTTCGTTGTTTGTTTCTGTTGTTTGTGCATCGGCGGTTTCTACATTTTCTGTAGTCTCTACCCCCTCTGCATTCTTGGTCTGCTCTTCTTCCTCTTTTGGGACGATGCAACCCGACATCAGTGTATCATTGCGCTTTTGCAACTCGATGAGTTTGACGCCCTGCGTAGCACGTCCCATTATACGGATGGTTTCAATAGCCATACGGATAGCGGTCCCCGATTTGGTGATAAGCATCAAGTCATCATCGTCAGTAACGGCATCAATACCGATAAGCAGACCTGTCTTGTCAGTAAGGTTCATTGTCTTCACGCCCCTACCTCCACGGTTGGTAACACGATAGATCGGTTCGCCGTTTTCGTCATCGAGGGCGGTACGCTTGCCGAATCCCTTCTCAGAGATAACCAGCACGGTCTTGTTACTGCCTTTCTCTACACAAATCATGCCAACGGCACTGTCTACACCATCCTCATCCAATTTGATTGCACGTACACCGCTAGCACTGCGCCCCATAGGACGAACGGTATTTTCAGGGAAACGAACCACCTTACCATTGTGCGAAGCGATGAGCATCTCGCTCTCTCCATCGGTAAGCGTTACGCCGATGAGTTGGTCACCGTCACGCAGACCGAGAGCAATGATACCATTTGCACGCGGGTGGCTATAAGCCTCAAGGGTAGTTTTCTTCATCAAACCGTTCTTGGTTGCGAAAATGAGATAGTGTTTTTCCACATACTCTTGATCATTAAGACCTTTGACGTTGATAAAGGCACGTACTTTGTCGCCTTTCTGGAGGTTAATCATATTTTGGATAGCCCGACCTTTCGCCTGTTTGTTCCCCTCGGGTATCTCATAGACCTTGAGCCAGTAGAGACGCCCCATCTCGGTAAAGAACATCATTGTAGAGTGCATAGAAGCCTGGTGTACGTACTCAATAAAGTCCTCATCACGCGACGAGGAAGCCTTTGAGCCGATACCACCGCGAGCCTGCGAGCGGAAGTCAGCCAACGGAGTGCGTTTGATATAGCCGAGATGCGAAATGGTAATCACCATATCATCATCAGCATACATATCCTCAGGGTTGAACTCGGTAGCCATCTTCACGATCTTGGTACGACGCTCGTCGGCATACTTATCTTTGATTTCGTTGAGTTCATCCTTGATGAGATCGTAACGCATAGCCTCGCTGTTGAGCAAGTCGTTGAGATGCTGAATGAGTTTTTCCAACTCGGCATATTCGGCTTTCAATTCGTCGATCTTCAAGCCCGTAAGCGCACTGAGACGCATATCCACAATGGCTTTCGACTGCAGGCTATCAAGGTTGAAACGCTGTTCGAGATTGGTCTGCGCCTCTGCGGGGGTGCGGCTGGCGCGAATGATACGCACTACCTCGTCGATATTGTCCACCGCAATAATCAAACCCTCCAAGATATGCGCACGTTCCTCGGCTTTTTTCAGTTCAAAGCGGGTACGGCGCGTAACCACCTCCATACGGTGTTCAATAAAATTACCCACCAACTGCTTGAGGTTCAAGAGCATAGGACGCCCTTTGACCAGAGCAATGTTGTTTACGGCAAAACTCGATTGGAGCGCAGTGAATTTATAGAGTTTGTTGAGCACTACCTGTGCATTGGCATCGCGTTTAATATCAATCACGATACGAATATCGCGCTGCGACAGGTCGCTAATCTCAGAAATACCTTCTATCTTCTTGTCGCTTACCAAGTCGGCGATGTTTTTCACTAAGTCGGATTTTACAACCCCATATGGCAGTTCGGTGATGATAATCTTCTCACGCCCGTTGTCCTCGGTCTCAATATCCGCATTGGAACGAATGATAATACGCCCGCGACCGGTCTCAAAGGCATCTTTTACGCCCTGATAGCCGTAGATGGTACCACCCGTTGGAAAATCCGGAGCCTTGATATATTCCATCAGGTCGGCTACCGTAATCTCTTCTGTCTCGGGGTTCTGCAAACGGTCTTCGATATTGCAGATATATGCCACGCAACCATCAATTACCTCACCGAGATTGTGAGTTGGCATATTGGTAGCCATACCCACAGCGATTCCACTTGCACCATTAACAAGTAAGTTCGGAAAACGGCAGGGCAGCACAACGGGTTCTTTAAGCGTATCATCGAAATTGTTCTGCATATCCACCGTATCTTTCTCTATATCACGGAGCATTTCCTCCGCCAATTTACTCAAACGCGCCTCGGTATAACGCATAGCAGCAGGACTATCGCCATCCTCCGAACCGAAGTTACCTTGCCCATCCACCAACGTATAGCGCATATTCCACGGCTGCGCCAAGCGTACCAGTGTACCATATATACTGCTATCACCATGGGGGTGGAACTTACCCATCACCTCACCGACGATACGTGCGGATTTCTTGGTCGGTTTGTCGCTCGTGTTTCCCAACTCGTTCATACCAAAGAGTACACGACGATGCACTGGTTTGAAACCATCGCGCACATCAGGCAGCGCACGGCTCACGATGACACTCATCGAGTAGTCGATGTATGAGGATTTCATTTCCTCATCAATCTTTACAGGAATAATTCTGTCGTTATCAATCATTATCTTGTAGTTTGTAAATTAGCAAATGTGCAATTTGTGTAAATATGATACACACCTATGATACACACCATTTCATTTTGCAAAGGTACAACAAAATCGCGAAATACGCAAATAATCGGGCATTTTTGCTTTGCATTAGTCTATCGAACATATATCGGTAGAATAAATACAACCGCTAAAAGCGCAAAAAACAGCCTTAACACCCAAACCAAGCGGTCATCCATACATAGCCGCACGCGCGCGCATACGTGAGAAACTCAACTATGAAAAGTCTTTTTGCAAAGAATAAAAAAAGAGGTTGCTTTGGGGCAACCTCTTCATTCTTAAAGTATGATTTATCTGCGGGTAGAACCTCCACCACCAGAGGAGCGTGTACTTCCGCCACCGCTGTATCCTCCGCCATAACCACCACTGCGAGTGCTTCCGCCGCCGCTATATCCGCCGTAACTGCTGCGGGTTGACGAACCGCCATTATAACTGCTACGAGTAGAAGTGCCATAATCAGATGTGCTGCGAGCAGGTGCATTATACGACGAACGGGTACTGCTGCCACTATTATAGGAAGAGCGGGTACTATTCGCTGTTGCAGACGAGGTACGAGTGGTTGTTCCTGCATTGTAGGAAGAACGCCTACTGCTTGCCGTTGACGAAGTACGGGTAGATGTAGCCGTACTATTTACGTTTGCACGTGTTGAGGTACTATTTACACTGCCGCGAGTGCTTGTAGCCGTACCGGCTACAGCCTGACGAGTGCTTACGCCCTCCGTTGCAGAAACACGTGTGGAGCGTGCGGCTGCCGTATTGCTGCTGCCATACGTGCGGCTCGATGTACTTGCAACCGACCGGCGGGTGCTTGTGCCCGAAACAGACTGACGTGTACTGCCACCATTTGCCACAGCCGCCTGGCGTGTGCTGACACCTGATACCGAGGTGCGGGTAGAACGCATATCACGGGCGTTGGTTACGCCGGAATTACGTTGGTTGAAAGCACGGTTGGGATGTGCTGTTGCATAGTCGCGACGGCTGACCGATGCACGCATATCACGCATTGCGGGACGGGGTTCGGGTGCATAGTGGAAACTGCAACAGCCGTGATGATGATGGAACGCATAGCAATGATGCCAATAATAGTCATACGACCAAACGGTGTGTGCATACCACCAAGTGGGATAATAATCCCAATACCAAGGCGATGCCCAAGCGTACCAAGCGGGACTCCAAAGCCAATCATAGATAACAGGACGATAGACATATACGGGTTCAATCACATAGTTGGTACCATAAATGTACTCATCGCCCACAACTTGTACCGTAACTTTTTCCTTTTCGTCTTTTTCGACATAGATAGAGGCTATATCCTGATAGATGTCCTTTGCCAAGATGGCTTGCAGCACAATTAGTCGTTTGTTGCCTTCTCCGGTTTCCACCACACGGATATAATCAATTTCGCCGTCACCATTGAGGTCAAGGTTGCAAAACGCCGAATCCGGGTTATTGAGCAAGTTCTCGAACTCCTCAAGGTTCTTTGCCTGTGCAAAGAGTTTTGCCACGACCTTCAAATCCAGTCCGTCAGAGATGTCCGAACTGTTCGCCGATACCGTAATCGTCTCATCGGCTCTCATCGTCATTCCTGCCATCAGCAGAAAAGCGAACAAAAAAGATACCAAGCGTTTCATATTAGTAAGGTGTTTTTGATTGTTAGATATAGAAAATCTAGGAAAACTAGGGGTATCCGGATTTCTTTACTTTTTCTTTGTCAATTATCGTGCCAAACCCTATTTTGTCAGACAAGATGCAAGTTATGGTGCATCTTTTCTTTCTTGGTGCGCATATATCGCTCGTTGTACTTGTTAGGTGCAATCTCGATGGGGATATTCTCCACAATCTCAATGCCGTAACTCTCCAATCCGACACGTTTCACAGGATTGTTGGTCAGCAGGCGCAAGCGTTTGGCACCCATTTCACGAAGAATCTGCGCCCCTACACCATAGTCACGCTCATCGGGTTGGAAGCCGAGATGCACATTTGCCTCCACCGTATCATCGCCCTGCTCTTGCAGTTTGTAGGCACGTATCTTATTCATCAGTCCGATGCCGCGTCCCTCCTGGTTCATATAGACAACGATACCGCGCCCCTCCTGCTCTATCATCTGCATAGCACGATGCAGTTGCTCGCCGCACTCGCAACGCAGCGAACCGAACACATCGCCCGTCAGGCAACTGGAATGTACGCGGCAGAGTACAGGCTCGTCCTCCTGCCATTCGCCTTTCACCAATGCCACATGTTCCAAGCCGTTGCTCAGATCGCGGAACGGGGTCAAGCGGAACTCACCATACTCAGTAGGCAGAAAAACCGTCTCACCGCGCTCTACAATATAGTTAAATGTTGAGAGTTGAGCGTTGAGAGTGTTCTGCTCGGTAGACTGCTCGTGTTGCAGGCGGTAGGCTATCAGATCCTTAATAGAGATAATCTTCAGGTCATTTTCGCGTGCCACCTCTTGCAGTTGCGGCATACGTGCCATAGTGCCGTCAGCGTTCATTATCTCGATGAGTGCCGCTGCCGGTTGGAGACCTGCAAGGCGTGCCAAGTCGATCGCTGCCTCGGTATGTCCTGCACGTTGCAGCACCCCACCGGAACGTGCATAAAGCGGGTTGATATGCCCCGGACGACCAAATGTCTCGGGTTTGGACGCAGGGTCTGCCAAAGCACGGATGGTAGCTGCACGGTCTGCCGCCGATACACCCGTAGTGCACCCTTCCAACTTATCTACCGTAATGGTAAACGGCGTACCGAGCATAGAAGTATTGTTTGCCACCTGATGCATCAAGTCGAGTTCGGCACAGCGTTGCTCCGTAATAGGTGCGCAGAGTACTCCACGCCCGTGCTTGAGCATAAAATTTACCTTCTCAGGGGTTATCTTCTCGGCAGCGATAATGAAATCGCCTTCATTCTCACGGTCTTCGTCATCCACTACGATAACGAACTTTCCTTGACGAAAATCGTCTAATGCTTCTGCTATTGTGTTCATATATTTTGGTTCGCTTGCGCTCACGTTAGGGGCGGTGCGTTAGTTTTTGTATTTTTTGTTTCAGTTTATCCCAGACTTTGAGCCATGCTTCGGGATTGAGCAAGGCGGCATCGGTGGCGGCTTTGTAGGTAAGGAAAATACCTATCGGCAGCAGAACAAACGAACTGAGCCACATTCCCGCCCAGCACGGCCAGAGTGCCTCGCGTGCCATCTTGTATCCTGTATTATCTATAATATAATAGATGATAAACATCACCACTGAGATTACCACCGGTGCGCCCAAACCGCCTTTGCGGATAATGGCACCCAATGGGGCTCCGATAAAAAAGAATATCAGGCATGCGAATGCCAGTGTAAACTTGCGGTAGAGTTCAATCTCATGCTTTCGGATATATCGCTGCGAGTCGTCCAGCAAGAGCGAATTATACTCAACTTGGTCGCGCTGCATAGTGGCTTTGTCCACCGCCACATCCATTGCATTGCGCTGCTGAACCTCCGACAGGCGGGCAAACAGCGAATCGATATTATATTCCGTCTGTTCGCTACTCTCTACGGGAATCAATATACGTCCCGATTTCTGCTCACGCCCGAAATAGCGGTTCTCCACCAAGTTCCGGCTCTGCTCCCTACCCTTTTGCTCAGCCAGTACTTGCACAGAGTCTATCGAACGTACCAACTGCGCCACATTCTTCGATACGTGCTGGTCTTCCAACACTGACTCGTCGTAGCGGTTGAACTCGGTGTCAAAATCGATAAGCAACTGCTTTTCCTTAAAGGTCTCACGACGATAGGGGATATTCTTTTGCGACCCCGTGGCACGCTGTTGCTGCTGGTTGAGGTTCTCAAACGACTCCCCGCTGTAGAGACGCAGAATGAGGTATTTCTTATCGTCCGAGAACGCCAGTTTACCCGAATCGGCGACCATCACCGTGGCATTCTGAAAGCCATTGGAATAGTCGTAAATCATCATATCGCGCAGCATACCCGTCTTCTTGTCTTTGTGCCGCACATAGATATTGTAACCGCTCACACCATCGTAGAACTCCCCCTCGGGTATCTCCAATTCGGGTGATTTCTGCCGAAGCGAGAAAATCAACGCCCATAGTTTCATTTGCGATTTGGGCAGCACATTGTTCGAAAAAAAGAATGCTCCGACCGAGATAAAAGCGATACCTATTGCCAGCGGACGCATAATGCGGAACAGCGAAATGCCTGCTGCTTTCATCGCGGTGAGTTCGAACTTTTCGCCGAGATTGCCAAATGAGATAAGTGATGCCAACAGGATCGCCAACGGCAACGCCAACGGCACCACACTCGCTACAGCATAGACAAAGAACTCTGCCAAGACAGACACCTCTACCCCCTTGCCCACCAAGTCCTTGACATGCAACCACACGAACTGCATCAGCAGCACGAAGATACACACAAAGAATGTAGCAAAGAACAGCCCAAGGAAGTTCCTTAGCAGATAAACATCTATTTTCTTGACGAGTTTCAAATTCTTATCCGTTCAATGATTCCGATACAAAAATCAGTGGCAGCAAGTCGGCGGCACAGGCGAATATATAGGTCTCTTCTTCTCCGTAAAGAATCACTTCCATCGGCTTGCCGTAGCGGTGTTCGGTCTCTATCATTACTTGCCGGCAAGCACCACAGGGGGAACCTGGCTTGGGTGTAAAACGCCCGTTGTTGTAGCAGGCTATCGCCAAGCGCAGCACGGGCTGTTCGGGGTATTGCGCCCCTGCGGCAAACAAGGCGGAACGCTCGGCGCAAAGTCCGCTCGGATATGCTGCATTCTCCTGGTTGCAGCCACGCACAACCGCTCCGTTTTCAAGCAGCAAGGCCGCCCCCACATGGTAGTGGGAATACGGACAATATGCCCGCCCGGTCTGCTCCTTGGCTATATTGATTAGTTCCTGTTGGTCTTTGGTCAGTTCGTTCCATGCGCACACACGCATGGTCGTTTTGATTTCGCACTCTTTCATGATATGGGTTATTTGTTAGTTAGTGCTACGTATAAATAGCCTGCAAAGATACGACATTTTCGGGAAATATACAATACACAAACCCATTTTTGCAGGAAAAGCGATGTACATTCCCTTTTTATTTTGCTTATCCACCCGTCATCCACCTGACATCCACCCGTGTTTTGTATGGTTGTTCCATACGGAAAAAGTAAGGTGGATATAAAGGAGGATATAAGGTGGATAACCATACCTATCCTATAACCAACCTATGCCTATCCTATAACAAATTCACCTATTGTCACACGACACTATGTACAAAAACAAAAGAAGCCCCGCAAAGAGGCTTCCTGTTAGATTTTAACGGAACATCCGCGCAGTGATGGTCAGTTTCGCCCATGCGCCGGGTTGCAGCAACCCGCCATAGTCGTAATAGTGGCGGTTGGTCATATTCGTGCAGTCGGCACTCACGCGCACATGGTCATTTTGCCAATAGACACTCCCGTCGAGCAGCCATACGGGGCGATAGTCCTGTACCTCGCCCTGCGCATCGTTGTACTGCCCCTCGCGTTGCTGATAACGCAATGTCCACGATGCACCGAAACCGCGATAGATACCATGTTCAAGTCGCAGCGTCAGTTTGTGGCTCAGGTAGTCCAGATAACGCGACCCCGACTCTTTCAAGTCCAGATCAAGGTACGTATAGGCATAACTGACCGACACACAGCGCAGCCACTCATTCCAACGGTACGCAGCCGACAATTCCACGCCTGTGGCATTCACTTTCTGCTGGTTCTGCGCATGATACGGACGCTTGGTGTCCTCGGGCGTATAGACCCAGTCGATGATGTTCCGTCCCCAGCGGTAGTACCAGTCGCCTGCCAGCGAAAGCGCCCCTGCCTCGCCAAACGAGCGGTTGTAGGTAGCCCCTACAGACAACACCCACGCCGTCTCCGGTTGCAAATCTCTGTTACCCAACTGGTTGCCGGCATTATAGTATAAGTCTGTAAAAGTAGGAAGCCGCAACGAACGGTTTGCGTTGATATATACCGACGACTGCTTCGCATACTCGTATCCGATGTTTGCCCCGCCCGACACATTGTTCCCGAATTGGGTGTTGTACATTCCGCTTACGCCCAACGATGCCGACAGGTTACCATAGTTGAATGTCTGCTGTGCGTAGTAGTTCACATTCAGCCGGTTCGCCCCCTTGACCAGGTCAAGCACCCGCACATCTTTCAAAGGAAAATCCGCCCCGTTCGGCACTTGCCCGTCTGGATTGATGGTATCGCCGAGATTGGTGGAATGGATATTCTCGTTGCGCACCTCAACGCCCATGGTGGTCGTACCGATACGGGACGCATAATGCCCTGCCACGCTTGCAGCAGCGGTCTGCGAGAAATGGAAATTGCCATAGAGACGCTGCCCGCGGTGCCACTCGTAGCGGTCGTAGTTGGCACGGTACGAAGCCTGCACGTCCATACTCCATTGCCCCCAGCGATGGGTGTATTTGGCACTACCGAAGGCAGTGCGGGTGGCGTCGAACTGGTCCTGCGAACCGAAACCGTAGTACATACCTGCGCCCGCATCTTTCCATTGCGCCCCGAGTTGCACATCCAAGCCTTTGTAGCGGCTTTGGAAATAGATGTTTGCCAACTGATAGTCGGAGTTGGTCAGCCCCGTCTGCTCTTTCTCGGACGGGTCGGGTGCATAATAGCCCTCGGCACGGCTGTACTCCACCGAGGCATTCGCACTGAAATCCCCGCGCCGCCAACTGCCCGAAAACTCGGGGCTTACCAAGCCGTTCATACCCGCCGACAGACGCACACCATACTCATTCCGCTGTGCCTCGTGCGTAACTATATTGATGGCACCGGAGAACGCCCCGTAGAGGTTTGCACTCGTACCTTGCAGCACCTCGATACGCTCGATGAGCGACACCGAAAGCGGCAGATTGAGCGTGTAATGCCCTGTGTGTGCGTCGTTCAGGCTCACACCGTTGATCAGCACCAGCACTTGGTCAAACGTGCCACCACGCATACTCAGGTCGGCTTGTGCGCCGTTGGCACCACGGGTACGCACATCAAGCCCCGGCAGATATTGCAAAATATCCGCCACTGTCTGTATGGGCAATGCCTCTATCTCCTTGCGGGAAACCTGCGTTACGAGTCGGTACGCCTCGGATTGTACTTCAGCCTTGTTTGATACGACCGACACCTCCTGAAGACTAAGTTGTCGGGTCTCAACAGTCCGCTGTGTCTGCTCGGCAGTCATAGCGGGTTCAAGCGCGGGACCATCTGCCCCGTCCGTCTCGGTCGCCGTTACGCTCAATGTGCAGAAAGCCATTGCCGCAAGTGCAATGGTCTTGCCCTGCTTGAGCATCTCGAGGTCGGTCATATAACCTGCCACACGCCCCACAGAGATTTCTCTGTGCAGCGACACAAAAGCGGCATACGCCTTGTGGCAGAACCGACGGAAACGGAAACTACGCTTCGATTGATAAACCTTGTTCATTGTGTTTTCTCAAAAAAACGCACAAAGGTACTGCTTTTCCACGACATACACAACGCCTGTTATCATAAATGCGGTGTTACGAAATTGGAAATAACGTAGGCTATCAGTGTGTTGTTCTGATTGCGAATTTCTGTTTGGATAAGCGCAGTGTTACCTTCGTATAGAAATGCAGCCTTGGCAGTCAGCCGGTCTCCCAAGCGACAGGAACGAACAAACCGGATCGTACTGTCTATGGTCAGTTTTTCGCCATGGGTCAAACCCGCAGCCGCCAAATCCGCCAAGGTAAAGAGTACCCCACCCTGACACACATTTGCCCCGTTCAAGTGGCATTCCTCTATGATCATCGTTGCCGTGCAGCCATCGGACTGCAACACAATGCCATTGGTACGGGCAAAACGATCCTGTTCATTTAGTTCCGAAACTGTCATACTTTCTGATTTTGAGCACAAAGGTACAAAAGAAAACGGAATTGCGCAACTCTTGCATATCTCAAAAAAAAAGAGTACTTTTGCAGTCCTAATTGACATTATATTATGGCACGTACAGAGATTTCAACAATGGGTGAGTTCGGGCTCATCAAACATCTGACAGAAAAAATAGAACTGAAACAACCCTCTACGCGAAAAGGTATCGGAGATGATGCCGCCGTGATGAATTTCGGCGACAAGAATGTACTGATGACTAGCGATATGCTGCTTGAGGGTATCCACTTCAATCTGGAATACGTACCTCTCAAACACCTCGGTTACAAGGCGGCGGTTGTCAATTTCTCGGATATCTATGCTATGAACGGAACCCCAACCCAGATAACAGTGTCTTTGGGTGTGAGCAAGCGTTTTGCCGTAGAAGATTTGGAAGAACTCTATGTGGGTATCCGTCTTGCCTGCGAGCGGTACGGCGTGGATTTAGTGGGAGGAGACACCTGCGCGTCTATGACGGGGCTTACTATCTCCATTACCTGTCTGGGTACGGCTGATGCCAAAGATATTGTCTATCGCAACGGAGCCAAACTGAACGACCTGATCTGCGTGTCGGGCAACCTGGGTACCGCCTATATGGGGCTACAACTATTGGAACGCGAGCGCATTGTGATGCAAGCCGACAGCCAAGCCACACCGGCTTTCGAAGGACGTGAATATCTACTGGAACGCCAACTCAAGCCCGAAGCACGGCGCGACATCATAGAAGCACTGCACAAAGCAGGTGTAAAACCGACGGCTATGATAGATATATCCGACGGTCTGTCGTCGGAACTGATGCATATATGCCACCAGTCGGGTGTAGGCTGTGCCATCTATGAAGACAAACTGCCTATCGATTTCCAAGCAGCCGCCCTTGCCGAAGAGATGAACCTGAACATCGTTACGTGCGCCCTCAACGGCGGAGAGGATTACGAACTGCTCTTTACCTGCGATATCAACGACTACGAGAAACTCATTCCTATTGACGATTTATACATCATCGGGCATATCACCAAGCCCGAATACGGACTGAACCTAATCGGACGCAACGGCGAGGAACTGACCTTGAAAGCGCAGGGCTGGAACGCATTTACAGAAAATAAGTAATGTGAGTTCGAGATAAAGAAAACTAATAAAAACAAAACCTGCAAAACCTATCTTGCGGCGCAACCGACATCCCACTGCGCATTGCTGGTGGGAACCCTGTAACACGCGCTGCGCTTTCTTTACAAATATGGTCAAAAATCATTCAAATAGCCGAAATAATGGTTGTTTTGAACGGACGGCTATGCCGTATTACCACAAATTAACCATAAATTTTATGTTCGATGCTAAATAAAAAAAGGGTGTCTAACAAGTTAAAAAAGAATACCTGTTCTTCAGAAAAAGATTGCTCTTGACGACGCGAGCCGCGTCGTCTCCCACCAAAATAAGAGGCTGTCCATACTTGTTAGACAGCCTCTTTTATCAATGCTGATGAAGGAAACCATCCAAAGTTTCCAAGTCGGAAAATGTCTTCCACCCCAATTGTTCGGCGGCGTGCCGGTTAATTTCTATATCGTCCACAAAAAGATAAGGTTCAGGCAAATGGTGTGCGTGCAGATACTCGTCCGCTATCTTAAAAATTTGCGAGTTCGGTTTGCAGCAATGCAACAAGTGCGAAGCAAAGCAGTGCTCAAACACCGACAAATCGTATTTGCTGAATACATCCTCCCAGTGCAATGCGTTGTTGTTGCTCAACAGAAACAGCCGATGACCTTCATCGTGCCACCGCCGTATCATCTCCAACCGGTATGCCGGTATACCGCCATGCATCAGGTTCCATGCCTGTTTCAAATCTTCAGTAGTAGTACCGGGCTTTGCGTAAGAAAGCAGTGTTGACAAGAAATCCTCTGTAGAAATATCTCCCGTCTCAAACCGCTCCATCAGGCTGTTTGCCGTACCTTCGGCATTACCAGCCAATCCTAACACACGCTCCATAGCCTCTTTGCCTATCAGTTCGCGGAAACGCGCTACACATGCGGGGATATTATGCTGCATAATCACCCCGCCCATATCGAGTATAATTGTCATAGTTCTGTCAGTTATGGTTTGATAAAAATCTTAGGTTGCAAAGGTAATGCTTTTTCCCGACATACACAACATTTTATACCTTCATGCTCTCTCTTTGGCGTGTTTTTTGTGGTATGATTGCGGTAAGGCAATGTCGCCTTACGCAAAATCTGTTTTTAGTATGAAAGACGCTTTATTTTCTCTCCCTGAATTAGGGTTTCAGCCTGCCGAACTCGCTCCGATGATGAGCGAACAGACTATCAAGTTCCATTACGGAAAGCATTTCCGTACCTACGTGGACACACTCAACACGTTGGTCAAGGGTTCTGACTTTGAGGGGCTTTCGCTGGAAGACATTGTCCGCAAAGCCCCGGAAGGCAAACTGCTCAATAATGCAGGGCAGGCACTCAACCACCAACTCTTCTTTGCGCAACTGATACCCGCGGAACATGCCAAGCAACCTTCCGGCGAACTGCAATTTCTGATAGAACAGTCATTCGGTTCGTTTGACGCTTTCCGCGACCAAATGACCCAAGCCGCCCTTTCGCTCTTTGGTTCCGGATGGGTTTGGCTCGCATCGAATGCAGACGGTGTGCTGCAGATATTGTCGCTGCCCAATGCAGATAATCCTTTGCGCCACGGCTTGCGCCCGATACTCACATTTGATATGTGGGAACATGCCTATTATCTTGATTATCAAAACAACCGTATGGAATATATCAAAAACCTTTGGCTGCTTATCAACTGGCACGTTGTATCCCAGCGGCTCGGCTGATAATCCGACTTTCGCTCATCTATTATTCCCGCAAAGCCCGTACGCTTTGCGGGATATTTTATATAGGGAGTGTATTTTTTGTTGCACAGATCAGAAAAAGCAGTATCCTTGTGCTTTTTGCGTAAAAAGCAAACGCTGCACAACACGGTGTTTACCAGGCAGTTGGCACCAAAGGTCTCCTATGCCGCAAGCGGCAAGAAAGATGGAAGAAAATCAACAAAAGAAAATAATAATTTATAAAACAAAACCATCAAAACCTTGCTTGCGGCGCAACACGCGCCGCGCTGCATTGTTACAAAGATTTAGTGTCAACTTCCGGGTAAACACCCACAACACAAGCAGAAACACCCACTAATCACCCACTAATCACCTACTAATCACCTACTAATCACCTACTAATCACCTACTAATCACCTACTCTTGACAGCATAATGATAGTATGTGGACAGGAGACCCTACAAGTTATTGTTTCTATTTCCCTTGGAATCGTTTGGAAAGACCGAAGCACCAGTAAAGCAACGTGGCAAGGGCGATGACACCGCCGATATAGCCGATACAGGAAATGGACAGGTGGGTGCAGACACCGCCACCGATCAGAGTTCCCGTAGCGATACCGAGATTGAAAATACCCGATGAGATAGACATAGCCACCGGTGTGGCATCGGCTTCTGTATGATTGATTATCTCGTTCTGAAACGACACATTATAGGAGGTTGCCGCCATTCCCCATACCGCGCACACCAGCACTACGATGCCACCGAGATATGCGGCCGGAGCGAGAAGCAGTTGGCATACGCAAACACCGCCTATCGCCAAAGCAATAAAACGGACAGGGTTGCGCTGATAGCACTTGGAAAACAAGATACTGCCCACGATACCCGCCACGCCAAAGAGCATCAGCGTGGTAGTAATCCAATCCTCGGACAAGTGCGCCACCTGCAACAAGAACGGTTCGATATAACTATAGCCGACATAGTATGCCGTAGAAAAACCGAGCGTCAGGATATAGATACCGACAAGTACAGGATTTTTGAGCAACGAGGGAAGTTGCCGCACGGAAAATCCGCCGTGTGCAGGGACTTGCGGGAGAGTAAAAAAGAGATACAACAATACAGCGAATGAAAAGATACCGATAGACAAAAATGTCATTCGCCATCCGATTTGCAGTCCGATAATACGTCCAAGAGGCATACCGAGAATCATTGCGACGGATGTACCGGTAACAATCATACTGAGTGCCAACGGGCGGTGTTTTTCCGGCACAAGGCTCACCGCCAGAGGCGAGACAATCGACCAAAAGACCGAGTGGGTACATGCCACCCCTATACGCGAAAACATAAGCATATAGTAGGTGGAAGAAAGCGATGACGATACCTGAAAAAGCACAAAGCCCACCACTACCCACAGCATCAGTTTGCGCAGATTGATTTTGGAAACCAAGATCATCAGCGGTAACGACAAAAGCATTACCATCCACGCATAGACGGAGATGAGCATACCCGCATGCGCCTCAGTGGTATGAAAATCAGAGGCAATGTCAGAGAGCAGGGCTATGGGGATAAACTCGGAAGTGTTGAATACAAAAGCAGCACACGTCAATCCTACAAGCGGCAGCCAGTTGCGCCAGGTCATTTTGTTGTCCATTTTTTTCTAAAAAACATTCTCCGTTAATTGCCGTTAATGAATCGTTAATGTACCCTAACGCCATTAAAGAACCCTAAAAAACAGAGATTGACTAATACCTTTTTCAAAAACGGGCGCAAAATTACTGCTTTTCCACGAAATACGCAACAACCATTTGCGTAATATCGGAGAAAAGCAGCCAAAAAAGAGATTGGTAAGCAGAAATGTTATTTATCGCAGCGTCCGCATCGAATTGAGGACGGCAAGGACGGTAACACCCACATCGGCAAGGACGGCAAGCCACATATTGGCAATCCCCAAAGTAGCGAGGACAAGCACCAAAACCTTGATACCGATAGAGAACCAGACGTTCTCGTTGGCAATACGGTTGGTTTTCCTGGCGATACGGATAGCCGTGGCTATCTTGCCCGGTTGGTCGTCCATCAATACCACATCGGCCGCCTCAATAGCCGCATCAGAGCCCAATGCTCCCATAGCGATACCTACATCGGCTCTGGCAAGGACGGGGGCATCGTTGATACCATCGCCTACGAAAGCGAGGGTTTTGCCTTGCGGCTTGGCGGCAAGCAGACGCTCCACCTGTGCCACCTTGTCCTGCGGAAGCAGGTCGGCATGGAACTCATCGATACCCACTTCGTGCGCCACATATTCCGCTACTGCGTAGTGGTCGCCCGTAAGCATAACGGTCTTGCGTACACCGGCGGCTTTCAATCCACTGACAGCCGTTTTGGCATCGGGTTTGAGTTGGTCGGAGATAACGATATGCCCTGCATATTCGCCATCGATAGCCACGTGGATGACCGTACCTTGCGCCTGTTGCGAACACTCGTGCCATTGCGCCCCGACAGAGTCCATCATCTTGCTGTTGCCGACACAAACGTGCTTGCCATTGACCAATGCTTTCACGCCCTGTCCTGCGACCTCCTCGACCTGCTCCACGGAGCAAGAGTCCGCCTCATGGGCATACGCCTGACGCAGCGAAACGGCTATAGGATGGTTGCTGTACCGCTCCACATGAGCGGCAAGATGCAACAACTCATTCTCGGAGATGTCGTGCGGATGCACCAGGCTCACTTGGAAGACACCGCGGGTGAGGGTACCCGTCTTATCAAAGACCACCGTATTCAGTTTGCTCAATGCGTCCAGATAGTTGGCACCCTTTACGAGGATTCCCCTGCGGGACGCCCCGCCGATACCGCCGAAGAACGCCAACGGCACAGAAATAACCAAAGCACACGGGCAGGAGACGACAAGGAACATCAAGCCGCGATAGAGCCACGCGGGGAGATTGTCGATATAGGTTCCCGCGCCGAAGAAAGGCGGAAGGAAGGATAGTACCAATGCCAGACAAACGACAATCGGTGTATAGACACGGGCAAAACGGGTAACGAAATTCTCGCTGCGGGACTTGTTCTCACCGGCGTTCTCCACCAAAGCCAGCACTTTGGCCGCCGTAGATTCGCCTGCTATCTTGGTTGTACGGACGCGCAACAAGCCCGACATATTGACACAACCGGAGATAACTTGGTCGTCTTTTCGGACGGTACGCGGGACGCTCTCACCGGTAAGGGCAACCGTATCAAGGTGCGACTCGCCCTCGATCACTTCGCCGTCCACAGGTACGCGCTCGCCCGGTTTGATAACCACTATTTCACCTACTCGCACATCGTTAGGGTCAATAGTCTGCAGTTCGCCGTTGCGCTCCACATGCGCCGTGTCGGGACGGATATTCATCAGCGAGGAGATTGACTTGCGGCTGCGTCCTTCGGCAATCGTCTCAAAGAGTTCGCCCACCTGAAAGAACAGCATCACGAAGACCGCTTCGGGGAACTGGTTCTCCGCTCCGGGCAGAAAACCGATAGCGAGAGCACCAATGGTAGCAATAGACATCAGAAAATCCTCATCGAAGACCTCGCCATGGGCGATGTTCTCCGCTGCCTCGCGCAACGTATCAAAACCGACAACTAAATAGGGGACTAAATAAATAAGGAGTAGTTGCCACATTGCCAGCGTACAGGTATGCTCCACCACCACACAGGCTGACAACAGCACGGCTGCCACAATGATTTTCACCAAGATAGAGCGGGTTTCTTTTTCCATTATATCAATTAAAAATTAATAATTAATATGCAGAGATGGTCTGCAGTCTTTCATTTTCGGGTGCAAAGGTACGGCTAATTTGCTGCAACTCGGTTGCAAGTCGTGCAAAGACACAAAAGAACGACAGAATGAGCAGGGCAACCGCATCCAAACAACATCTATACAATTTATGCAACATATATAGTGCATAAAGTGTATAAAAGCACCGCATAAAAGGTAATCTTTTCTACGTCCTTTCTACGTCTTTTCTCCGTAATTTGTACTTTAAGGTATAGGAACTGCATAAACTGTATATTGAAGAAATATCATCCGATTGGGATGCGGTGTCCTGCAGAATAAGCACTTTTTTTTGCACAAGCGAGCAAAAAGCAGTATCTTTGCAGACAGAAACAGTTCGCAAACAGACTTCATAGAGGAATGAACCGCTATACTTTTGCCCATATAATGCGCCGTCTGCTGCACCTGCACTATGATGTACGGTTGTCGGGAATGGAATATATGCTGGACGGTAAAGTACATCTGGTACTACCGAACCACACAGCATACATTGACCCTATCCTGCTTTTTGCCGAATGTGGGGATTTGCCGCTTTGTCCGATGTCGGACGAACGTTTTTTCCGCAACCCGCTGTTCAGGCATATCTTGGCAATGGCGGATGCTGTACCAGTACCGGACTTGGAAAAGACCACCCATCGTGCGGAAGGAGTCGCTGTGGCAAGCGGACTGAGCCGTGTGGCTATAGACTCTCTGGCAGCAGGCAAGGAGATGGTTTTCTACCCGTCCGGGCATATCAAAACGGTGGACAAAGAAGTAATAGGCAACCGACGAATGGCCTACGAAGTATGCCGCGAACTACCCAAGAATGTAGAAGTTATTATGGTACGTATGCGCGGCTTAGAGGGAAGCCTTTGGAGCAAATTGCATCCCAAGACTTTTTGCTTCCGGCGCACGGTGTATATACATTTTGAGCCGATGACGGCACAACTATGCGAATGGGCTTCCACCCTATCCCGCCGAGAATTTAACCGGCAATTAGAAGACTGGTATAACCTCCCTATAGAAGGATAGAAGGATAGAAAGATAGAAAGAAGATGGCAAAGCGAGTACTAATGGCAATGTCCGGCGGAATAGACTCCACCGTGTCGGCAATGCTGCTTTTGGAACAAGGATATGAGTTGGTAGGCATTACGTACCGCACCTTTGATTCGATTAAGGAGTCGTGCCTTGTACGCGAGAAAGGTTGTTGCTCCGTGGAGAGCATAATGGAAGCCAAACATAATGCGCAGACATTGGGTTTCGAACACCATATTTTGGATTTCCGTGAGACATTCAAAGAACACGTAATTAACAATTTCATAGACGAATACACTCACGGTCGCACCCCCAATCCGTGCGTGCTATGCAACTCGCATATCAAGTGGGGAGCGATGGTAAAAGCCGCTGACGAATATGGTTGCGACTTGATTGCCACCGGACATTATGCACGTATTGCAGAATATCGCGGTCATTGGTACTTGCAAAATGCCGTTGATACCCGCAAAGACCAAACCTATTTTCTATGGATGCTGACAGAGGACAACCTGCGCAGGACTCTCTTCCCGCTCGGCGGACTGACCAAGCCCGAGGTGCGGCAGATCGCTTTTGACCACGGGTTTGAGAAACTGAGCAAAAAAGCCGAAAGCCAGGAGATCTGCTTTGTACCGAACAACGACTATCGTACATTTCTGGCAGAACAAGGTGTGTACGTAGAGCGCGGCAAATACTTGTCTAAAGACGGCAAGATAGTGGGCGAACACGAGGGATTCTGCAACTATACTATCGGACAACGCAAAGGATTGGGCATCGCACTCGGTACCCCGCAATTTGTTACGAAAATCAACGCAGCGACCAACGAGGTTACGCTGGGTACGCACGATGACTTGTATGCCACACACGTGGAAGCCACAGAGGCACGCATACGCGATATAGATTGGTTGCGCGAGTCGCCGGAAGTGCAGGCACGGATACGCTACAAATCGCCCGCCGTACCGGCTCGTATCACCATAGGCGAGAATGGGCATATCGCTTTAGATTTCGAGCAGCCCGTTTGGGGCGTTACCCCCGGGCAATCGCTGGTTGTTTACAAAAACGGACTTGTTGCAGGCGGGGGGATAATCGACAAAGCATAATTTAACGTGAGTGCGAGATATAACGTAAGAAAGAGACTTTGTCGGTCAACAACTGACAACAACTACTAAACAACAGATGATATATAACGTGAGTTCGAGATATAACGAAAGAAAGAGACTTTGTCGGTCAACAACTGACAATAACTACTAAACAACAGATGATATATAACAATAGTTCGAGATATAACGAAAACTTATAAAAACAAAACCTTCAAGACCTGTCTTGCGGGGCAACCGGCATTCCACTGCACGTTGTTTGCGGGAACTATGCAACATGTCCTGCGCTTTGAAACAAATACAGGAAAAATTAAACCAAATATATTCAAATACACACAGGGCAACCGCATCAAAATAGTAACGGAACAGTGGGAAAAATAATACAAAGATCTTCAAAACAGCCTCTAAATGCCATCAAAAAGATATGTTGAAACGTATATATACTTCGGCAAAGCCGATAACGATGCGAGCCGCATCGTCTTCAAAAGTGTGTAGCATCATCGCCATATAGTTTGTGCCCAACTGCCTGCGGACAAAGGTGTCTGTGTCTCCGGAATGATATGCAATTTTGATGCGGTTGCCCTGAAATACACAATGTTGTTTTACAAATTAACAAATATACCACTTTGATGAGATAATGCAAAGAAAAAGAGGTTGCCGACGGGCAGCCTCTTTTGGTGTTTGGGTATATAAAATAAGGTAAACCTATATTTTATTGCAAATCTTTCTGTTTGCGCAGGTGGTTTGGGGTCATTCCCGTGTGTTTCTTGACATATTGGCAGAAGAAACTGCTATTGGGGAAACCGAGTTGGAAAGCCACCTCTTTGATACTCTCGCCCGACCGGACAAGACGCTGCTTGATGTCGTTCATCGTAACCTCGACAATCCATTCCGAAGCCGACTTGCCACTGCGCATCTTGCATATCTCCGACAAGTATTTGGGCGTGATATTCATCTGCTCGGCATACCACTGCACCTCACGCTGCTGTGGGTTGTTTTGCAGCAACTCCAAGAAATGGCGGAAAGTATAGTCGCTCTGCGTAATGGCTCTGCCATTCTCGTCCTCGCTGACCGGTTCCAGAATAGTATCCAGATAGTTGAACATCTCCAGAACCAATGCACGTACCGCACTATGCATAATGTTGATACGATAATGTGATTGTATAGGGTCGGAAAGATAGAGTTCCATCAAATGATAGTAAGTATCAAGCAACTCAATATGGGCCGGCTCCAAATGAATAACCGGACACATTTTCAAGAAACGCTGTTTCTCCCACCAACGCGGTTCTATACGGAAATTAGCAAACAAAATCTGCTGGAACAACTCCGCCTTGATACGCAGAAGCGTAAACTTAAAATCGTAAGAAACAGTAAATTCCCCGATATACGTATTAGGCAATACCACAAACAAGTGTTGCGGCAGAATGGTCATTTTCTTGCCATTCACGATAATATCCATACTGCCCGACTTGCACAACATCAGCGACATACTGTCGCCCAATTGATAATGGGTACGTTTGGGCAGATCTTCGGTTGAATTTGTCAAAAATACATCTTCTGCTTCGAGTGTCATAACTATATAGAGATATAAAATGTTTCTATTTTCTGCAAAGGTACAAATTTTATTTGATATATACCTAATTTTTTGCATAAAAAACGACTTTATTGATACGTTTTTATTAAAACGACTATTCTGTTAGAAAAACGGACAACTTACAAAACGTGTTTTGGCAAACATTTTGCATAGGCTATACGGACATTTAGGAACGCTATTTGTTACAATTTTAGCAAAGCGAATAAAATAATACTAAAGATATGAAAAAGCAAATGTTTTATCTTGCTGCAATTTGCCTCGTGATGGCATCGTGTGCAGACACCGCAGATGTGCGTGATGCCAAAGGCGGTTATCGTTTCAAGACAACAGGCAAAGTAACCCTGCAGATGCCCGACGAAAGCAATCCGAAAGCCACCGTTTCACAGGTTGTCAACCTGACAAACGAGACCGGCTCGTTTGAATTGGTAAGCCTGAAAGACAACGAAAAAGTGCTGCTCACATTCGACCAACTGAACGGCGATGTGTATCACACCAAAGGTACATTGTCGGGCGATGAACTGAGTTTTGATACATTCACCCGCACACTTGATTTGCCGATTACAACCGAATACAGCGATACACTTCATATTCCCTATTTGGATATTTTGGGGCAAAACAAATTCCGCGACTCTATTATCACCTATACCAAGACGAAGACCGAAGTATTCGACATCACGGTAACGGGCAATGCCAAGACCTACGAGAACAATATCATCTTCTCGCTCAACTACAAAGGTGAGTCGCAAGAGGACAGGCGGCGTACGGTGGAAGGAACAGACATACAGATGCTCTGCAAGAAAAACTAAAATTCCGATTTCCCTACCCCAAAAAGAGAGAGAGTATTGGGTAGGATGTAATGAATGAGTTATGAAAAAACAAATCACGTTATATATAGGTCTGTTGCTTGCCGCACTGCCCGCCATGGCGCAGATGCTGACGCTTGACGACTGCCGGGGGTATGCACTGAAAGCCGCATCCACCCAAGCGGGCGACGAATTGCGCCGGGCAGCCGGCTACAACCGCCAAGCCGCCCTTGCAGCGATGTTCCCGAAGATTACCGCCAATGCGGCCTATACGTGGAACTCGCAGCATGCCGTCCTGCTGCCCAACCAAATGGATTTTTCGTTCGGTACGGCTACGGTAGGCAAAGACGGTTCGGCTTCGTTCCAATGGAGCGAAGGTTCGGCGATGAACCAACTGGCACAACAGGCACAGCAGATACCTGAGGTGGGCAAACAAGTGCTGGCATTGCAAAACGAGTCAGGGCAGATGCTCGCCGATGCCTATCAGCAAATCTATCAGGCACTTGACATCGATATGACACACCTGTTTGTCGGGCAAGTGGGTATCACGCAACCTATCTACGTGGGCGGCCGCTTGCGCGAGTTGTACCGCATAGCCAAAGCCACCGAGGAGACGGTGAACATCGAGGCGGACAGCAAACGCGATGACATCATTGTATCGGTGGACGAAGCCTATTGGCGCGTTATATCGGTGGAAAAGAAACTCGAACTCGCCACAAAGTACTACAACCTGCTTGTTACCTTGGAGGACAATGTAACCACCCTCGTGGAAGAAGGTATGGCGACACAGTCCGACCTACTGAAAGTGAAGCAGAAGCGTGGTGAGGCGGAACTGAAAAAACTGCAAGCCGAGAACGGATTGGTACTCAGTAAGATGGCACTCTGCCAGATCTGCGGACTGCCGCTCAATCAGGATGTTGTATTGGACGATTCGCACATAGGCGAAGTCGTTTTGCACGACACCATATCCGACTATTCGTCTATTATTGACTCGCGTTCCGAAATCAAGATGCTGGAACAGGCACAGAAAATAGCCGAATCCAATGCCAAGATAATGGCAGCAGGGCTGCAACCGAACATCGTGGCATCCGCCAACTATATCTACACCAATCCAAATGTGGAAAACGGGTTCAGCAACGATTGGAAAGGACACGGTTTCTTCTCGGCAGGCGTAGTGGTAAATGTGCCGATTGCACACGCCGATGATATTTTGCGTCTGAAAGCCGCCAAACATCAGGCACGCGCCGTGGCTCTCAAAAAAGAGGACGCCCGCGAGATGCTCGAACTGCAGATTACGCAGGCTAATCAGAAAGTGCTGGAAGCCAACCAGAAAGTGGTAATGACCGAACTCGGAGTGAAGAATGCCGAGGAGGTGTTGCGTTTTGCCGATGAATCGTTCAAGGCGGGTATGGCAACCGCCACCGACTTGATGCAGGCGCAGACTGCATGGCTCTCCGCCTCGAGCGACAAGATTGATGCCGATGTAGAGGCACAGGTTTGCGAAACCTATTTCAAGAAATATACGTCAACGCTAAGATACTAGAATCACTAGAATCACTAGAACATCTAGAAAAACTAGAAAAACTAGAAAAACTAGAAAAAACAAACAACAATGAAAAAAGAGAAAAAAGGCAGTCTGCTGCTCGGCTTGGCGGCGATGTTGATAGTAGTGGTAATCGTTGCCCTTGTGGGTGTATTTGCCCTCCAACCCGAGGAAATTCTTATCACCGGTGAGGCGGAAGCCACTGAATACCGTATTTCGGGCAAGGTACCCGGGCGTATAGAGATGTATCTTGCCGAGGAAGGCGACCATGTAAAAAAAGGCGATACCCTTGTGGTCATCAACTCGCCCGAGGTTGAAGCCAAGATGGCACAGGCGGTGGCGGCACGTGCAGCGGCGGAAGCCATCAACGAGAAAGCACAGAACGGCGCACAGCGCGAACAGATAGTGGGTGCCTACGAACTTTGGCAGAAAGCCAAAGCGGGTGAGGAGATCTATCGCAAGAGTTATGAGCGCGTACAACGCCTGTATGAAAAAGGCGTAGTATCCGAGCAGAAGCGCGACGAGGTGGAGGCGCAATACAAAGCCGCTTCCGCCACCGTCAAAGCCGCTAAGAGTCAATACGATATGGCTACGGCGGGGGCTCGTGTGGAAGACAAAGCCGCTGCCGCTGCACAAGTGGCGCGGGTGGACGGCATCATCCAAGAGGTAGAGGCAGCCCGCGCGGAGCGTTACCTGACATCCCCTATTGACGGTGAGGTGTCGGAGCGTTTCCCGAAGACAGGCGAACTCGTCGGACAAGGCAGCCCTGTAATGGCGATTGTGGATTTGAACGATATGTGGTTCACCTTTGCCGTGCGCGAGGATATGCTCCGCGGCATCACTCCCGGCACACACTTGCAGGTGCGTATCCCCGCCCTTGGCGACGACCTCCACGAAGTGGCTGTTACCTACGTGAAAGCGATGGGTACTTATGCCACATGGCGCAGCACACAAGCCAACGGACAATACGATGTCCGCACGTTTGATGTCAAAGCCAAGCCACTCACGAGTATTCCGAACCTCCGTCCGGGTATGACCGCTATCGTGGTCAAATAATCTCCTTGTGGTTTCCCTGACTTTACCCTACTCTTATGCTTACAAGAGTAGGTGATTAGTAGGTGATTAGTAGGTGATTCCTATGAGGATACTATGCTATTGCCCATACTTGTATGTTAATTGTTAATTCTTACTTGTTAATAGAATCAACGTGAGAACGTTTTTCTCATCTATATGGCATGTAATGAAGCGCGAACTGAGCCGAATGTTCGTGCGTCCGCTTTACATCTTCGCTTCGGCGGGAGTAATGGTGCTTAGCACATTTTTTTTCCTTTCGATTATGCGGAGCGGTGCACCCGAGAAGATACCTGTTGCTGTGGTGGATGCCGACCAAACCAGCATTTCCCGCCGTCTGTGCCATGAGATGCAGGCGACTTCGGCGGTGGACATCGTGCTTATCACACCCGACTACGCCGAGGCGAGACGCGCTATGCAGCGGGGCGAGATTTTCGGTATCTTGGTCATTCCCGACCGATTCTATTCCGACCTCGTAGCCTTCAAGCGTCCGCAACTCTCTTTCTACACCAACAATGCCTATACCGTCGGTGCCAGCACAGCCTACAAACAACTGCTCACTATGTGCAACCTCACCTCGGGTGCATTCCAACGCGAGGTGTTGCGCCAGAAAGGACTGCCCGACGACCTGATAATGAAACGCATACAGCCTGTTACCATCGAGGCGCACATGGTGGCAAACCCGTGGAGCAACTATGCAGTCTATCTCGTCTCGACTATCCTGCCGGGTATATTGTCGTTGGTGGTACTGATGCTGACTATCTTCGCTATCGGTTTCGAACTCAAGTGCCATACCTGCCACGACTGGTTGCGTGCCGCCGGCGGCAACTACACCATTGCTATGATCGGCAAACTCATTCCCTACACCATATTATATGTAGTGTTGGGGATCGGTTGCGAGGTTATTCTCTTCAAGTTTATGCATTTCCCCGTCAACGGGTCGCTTACCCGCCTGATGCTCGCTATGGTACTGCTTATTTTCGCAATGGAGTCGATGGCTATCTGTATCATCGGTGCACTACCTACCCTGCGTGATGCCGTGTCTATCGGGGCGTTGTACGGTATGTTGGGTTTCTCGCTATCGGGCTTTACATACCCCGTAATGAATATGCTCCCCGCCATTCAGGCGTGGACGTATCTCGTGCCGCTGCGCTATTTCTATCGCATATATGTGAATGAAGCACTGATGGCAGCCCCTGTCATCAACTCCATTCCAATCTGCTTGGGGCTGTGTGCATTCTTTATTATGCCGTTGATTGTCTCTCCGCGTCTCTACAAAGCAATGCTCTACCAAAACTACCCGCTGAAATGATAACTATTGTCTAATAAATACAATGCTCTGTACATCCTCCTTTTTGAGGGGGGCTTGGGGGAGTCTGATTTTCTATGAGTTTCTATCGTTTTCTCTATACACAGTGGCTGAAGTTCAAGGAGGCTGGGTTTGTCTTCGTGGACGAACTGCGCCGTGTCTTCCGAGACCCCGGTGTGTTGGTCATTTTTATCCTTGCGGGTATAGCCTACCCTATCCTCTACAATTGTATCTATTGGAAAGACAATGTGGAGAATGTACCGGTGGCTGTAGTAGATATGAGTTGCTCGTCCGAGAGCCGTGAGTTCCTCCATCACTGGAACGCCTGCCCCGACATCACCATCGCCTATTCGTGCGCGTCTATGCAGGAGGCGGAAATGCTGATGCGCGACCAGAAAGTACACGGAATCATCTATTTCCCCACCGACTACGCTGCTGCTATCAACTCGGGGTTGGAGCAGGCACATATCTCACTATACTGCGATATGTCGTCGTTTCTCTATATGAAAGCCGTCTATCTGAGTTGCAACCAGGTAATGCTTGAGAGTATGCGCAATATCCAGATTGACCGCTATGAGGCAATGGGCTACAACGAAGAGTTTGCATGGTCGCTTGTGCAGGACGCACCCTATACCGAGACTGCGCTTTTCTGCCCGTCGGGTGGTTATGCATCATTCCTGATTCCCGCCGTGCTGATGCTTATCCTCCACCAGACTCTGTTCTTTGGTATCTGTATGCTGGGCGGTACGGCACGTGAGGAGAACCGGCAGTTGTTCCTTCTGCCGGGTGCAAGACGTTCTGCCAGCGTACTGCGTATCACGCTTGGGCGTTCTATGGCATATTTTCTCATCTATATGGCGCTTGGTGCAATCGATCTGTTGCTTATTCCGCGTATCTTCAACCTGCCCCATATCGGCAACCCGATAGATGTTATGAAGTTCTATGTGCCGTTCCTCTTGGCTACCATCTATTTCTCTATGTCAGTGTCCATCTTTATCCGCAACCGCGAGAGCGGTATGGTACTGCTTATCTCCTCCACACTGATATTCCTCTTTATTGCCGGCGTGTCGTGGCCGCAACAGATGTTGCCCAAAGCGTGGCTGTATCTGAGTTATATATTCCCCTACACGTGGGGTGTACACGGCTTTATCCATATCAACTCGATGGGTGCCACGCTGGCGCAGACAAGCCGCGAATATATAGCCCTGTGGATACTCGCCGGCGGATATTTCTGCGTCAACTGCCTGCTGCTCTTCGTATTAGGTAAGATACACGACCACAAAGCCGCTAAAGGTACTTTGGAAATGGAGGAGGTCGATCCTGTTTCGCAAGTCTCCGAGACCGAAATCCACATCGCCGACCCCGACCCCGAAGATGCCGCCGAACTGGCATATATGTAAACAAAAAAACGGTTGCTCAAATCAAGCAGCCGTTTTTTTGTATTGTATGTACTTGTAGGATTACAGGTGTACAATATGACCTTTCTCCGGATGTTCTATATTGCGGAAACCCGCCTCGTACAGATGGTCTTTGTAGGTTTCTTGTGCTGCCAACTCACCATGCACGATAAACGTGCGGCGTACCGCCTCCACATTTACGCTGCGGGTAAGATAGTCTATCATTTCCTTGTAATCTCCATGCCCCGAAAAGCCCTCTATCTTGCTCACTTGGGCTTTTATCTTGTGGTCAAAACCAAATATACTGACCCATTTCAGATCCGGGTTTTGGATACGCGCCCCCAACGAGGTCGGCGTACAATAGCCCACAATGAGAATAGTGGTACTCGGGTCGGATATATGGTTTGCCACATGGTGTTTGATACGCCCCGCCTCAAGCATCCCTGACGCAGAAATGATGATACACGGGTTAGGATTATGATTCAGTGCTTTTGACTCTCGAATATCCGTAATGTACCGCAGTGTATTGAACCCGAAGGGGTCATCATCAAAGCGCAAATCGTCCTGTACGTCTGCGTTCAGTTCGCCTAAATACATACGGAAGATATGCGTGGCGTTCACCGACAACGGCGAATCAACATAGACGGGTATATGCGGCAACCGTCCGTCGTTGTATAGTTTGTTCAATACATATACAATCTCTTGCGTGCGCCCTACCGAGAAACTCGGTATGAGCAGTTTGCCTTTCTTATAGACACATGTGCTATCCACCACGCCGAGCAGTTCCTCTTCGCTCACCAGCGCATCTTCGTGAAGCCGGTCTCCGTAGGTGGACTCGCAAATCAAGTAATCGCATTGCGGGAAAGGCTGTGGCGAACAGAGGATATGGCTCTTTGCCCGCCCGATGTCGCCCGTATAAGCAATGCGTTTTACCTCACCGCCCTCCTCTATCTCGAGGCTGCAAACAGCCGAACCGAGCATATGTCCCGAATTGGTAAAGGTCAGATATACGCCGTCAAACAGGCGATACCGCCGCCCGTAACCCACCGTCACAAAATGCTGCATACACCGCTCCACATGGTTGTTGTCGTAGAGCGGTTGCACTTTGGGCTTGTGCTGCCGGTCCATCTTCTTGTTATACCAACGAATATCCTGTGCCTGGATAAACGCAGTATCTTGCAGCATAATGGCGCATAGGTCGCGTGTAGCAGGCGTAGAGATAATATCGCCACGGAAGCCTAACTTATAGATATAAGGAAGAAGCCCCGAATGGTCAATATGCGCATGCGAAAGCACTACGCAATCTATCATTTTCGGGTCAAAACCAAGGTCGCGGTTAGCCGCATCGGTCTCCATACCCTTTCCCTGATACATTCCGCAATCAAGCAGGATGCGCTTGCCCGACCGGGTGGTGAGCAGGTGTTTGCTGCCCGTAACCTCGTTGGCAGCCCCGAGAAACTGAATGGTCATTGTATTAGTGTATTGAAAGATACATTTATTTCAGCACAATGCGGAATGTGGTGCCTTCACCGGGTTTGCTGGATTTGACAAACAATTTTCCGCCGTGATATTCCTCAATAATACGTTTCGACAGCGGCAATCCGAGCCCCCAACCGCGTTTCTTGGTGGTAAATCCCGCTTGGAAGATACGGCGCAACGTGCGCTTGTCCATACCCTTCCCCGTGTCTGTGATGTCTATCCATACCTCGCCTTCTTCTTTCTCCTGCATCTCTATGGTGATCTTCCCCACCCCGCTCATAGCGTCCACTGCATTCTTAATCAGGTTCTCCAGCACCCACTCGAACAGCGGCACATTGAGCCTCATCTGCCATTCATTATCCGGCAATACCGTCTCAATCTCCACCTTGTTCGATATGCGCGTGCGCATATAGGATACCGTCTCGCGCAACGGCTGTACGATGTCGGTCTCTTGCAGTTCCGGTTCGCTGCCTATCTTCGAAAAGCGGTCGGCAATGATATGCAGACGATCGATTTCCTTTTTCATCTGCGGTATCAAATCGTCCTCCGGGTAGCGGTCTGCCAGCAGTTCCTGCCATGCATTGAGCGAGGAAATAGGTGTCCCCAATTGGTGTGCCGTCTCCTTGCTCAGCCCCACCCAGACACGGTTCTGCTCGCTGCGTTGCGCCGTCAGCATCATCAATATCGCAATGGTTATAAAGATAAAAATCAGCGCAAACTGTACATACGGCACATAGCGCAACTGCCGCAGCAGGTTTGACTCGTCATAGTAAATATATTGTACATTGTCGTCCGATATACGCAGTTCAATCGGTCCGTTCAGCGTGCGCGGGTCGGCTACGGGGTGTCGTACATTGCGGCTGACCAGCACCTTCCCTGCCGAATCGGTCATATAAACCGGGATATTGGTGTTGTTTTCGATGATGGTCGTTACAAAATCAATATCCGTATTCTCGTCTGCCACTATCAGTTGCCGCGTCGCTTCCGCCCATATCGCCACATTTTTCTGCTCCTCTTGTGCCAACTGCCGCGCCAGATTATTGGTAAACAGCACCGATGCCACCACTATCACCAACGACACCGCCAGCACCAGACCGCCTATATTTTTCCCGTTCATTGCTTGATAAACATTGTTTGTTTTACTCCATTAGTAGTATTGGCATAGAGGATATAATTGGAAGATAAATCATAACACTCCGTAAAACGATCGCTCTGCTATTACTCCCGCTTCATTCCAAGCCCATTAACGATTATTGCAGTTACATAATTAGCATACTCTGGTTTTGTAAATTTAATGACTTGAAAGTAAATGCTCTCCGGTGGGTTTATTACTATGCGACTTTTGCTGCCGCTACACAACACCAATAAAAAGACAAAACCTACTTGCAAAACAAAAAGATACTTATTCATAGTTGAGATTGGTTTAGGTTATTTATTTCCTATTGCATACTTTGGATTTGTTTATCCTGCTGAATGATATACAAGGTCAGTTCTTCTGTCTTTTGCAACAAAGTGATTTGAAACTCATTGACATTTACGCCATTGGTTTCCATATCTGTGGAAGACTGCACATCGGACAAATGATTATTCTGCTAGATAAATAAGTGCACAGCAGAAAAATGCTGCTAACAAAAGAATTTAGTTTTTTCATGATATGGAAAATTTTAGTAAGTTAATCGGTATTGTGGTGTACGTTTTTCTGCTGCAAAGATACATCTAATTGCCGAATTACACAATACAAAAATACATTTTGCAAAGAATAAAAGTATACAATGTATGTAATTTTTATACATCCTAATACCAATTACGGAGAAAAGACGTAGAAAAGACGTAGAAAGAATTAGTTTGTCTGGAGAGAATAAACTTCTCTTTTATACAAAACATTCACTAATTTATACAGCATTTATGCATAAATTTATTGCAATCGCTTTTTTCCATTCCACCAACTCGAAAATATGTTGTAAAACATACCACAAAAAGAAATTTGACATATTTATTTAGAAAAAAGGCTCAACTGTTGCGCAATCAGAAAAAAAGCAGTACTTTTGCAAAGTGTTTAGGGCAAATTCCTTAACTGGGAAGCAGATGTGTTTCCTTTTTTATTCACTATCAACCGCCCTACGCAACACTCACCAGACAGATTTTATGAACAACAAACATTTTCTTCGTACAGGCTGGAACAACTTACTACAAGGGGGAATTCGGCTCTGTATGTTGTCGGCTGTAGCGTTTACTTTTGCCGCCTGCTATGGTCCTGCGCCCTACGACCCCGATGAATACAACCGTTTCCTCGAATCACAAGACAGTACCGCACAAGACGACCGGCACCAAGACTTGGAACAGCGTTTGGCGGATATTGCCGATGACATAGAAAATAAAGAATAAAGAACGGTCAAGTACATTATATATAATACAATAAATTAACAATGGAAAACAAGAAAAGAGTCTATACTTTCGGAAACGGAAAAGCCGAAGGTAATGCCCAAATGCGTGAGCAGTTGGGCGGCAAAGGTGCCAACTGCGCCGAGATGAACCTTGTGGGTGTCCCCGTACCTCCGGGTTTCACTATCACCACAGATGTTTGCAACGAGTATTATCAGGTAGGTCAGGAGACCATCGTCGGCATCCTCAACGATGAAGTGATGGCAGCCGTTAAGCACATCGAGACCCTGATGAATAGCAAATTCGGTGATCCGAAGAACCCGCTGCTCGTCAGTGTCCGCTCAGGTGCGCGTGCCTCGATGCCCGGTATGATGGACACCATCCTCAACCTCGGTTTGAACGACACCGTTGCCGAAGGTATGGTGGAGAAAACCAACAATCCTCACTTCGTTTACGACAGTTACCGCCGTTTCGTACAGATGTACGGCGATGTGGTACTCGGTATGAAGCCCGTCAACAAAGAGGACATCGACCCGTTTGAGGCTATCATCGAAGAGGTGAAATCTATCCGCGGCATACGCTTGGACAAAGACCTGAACGTGGACGAACTGAAACTCCTCGTGGCTCGTTTCAAAACCGCAATCAAAGAGCAGACAGGCAAGGACTTCCCCAATGATCCAATCGAACAACTCTGGGGTGCCATCTGCGCCGTTTTCCGCAGTTGGATGAACGAGCGCGCTATCCTCTACCGCAAGATGGAAAGTATTCCTGACGAATGGGGCACCGCCGTTTCGGTGATGGCAATGGTGTTCGGCAATATGGGCGAGACTTCGGCTACGGGCGTTTGCTTCAGCCGTGATGCCGCTACGGGCGAGAACATCTTCAACGGCGAGTACCTTGTAAACGCACAGGGTGAAGACGTGGTTGCCGGTATCCGTACTCCGCAGCAAATCACCCTCGAGGGCAGCCGCCGTTGGGCTAAACTACAGGGTATCAGCGAGGAAGAGCGTGCCAGCAAGTATCCGAGTATGGAGGAGGCTATGCCCGAACTCTACAACGAACTGAATACCATACAACAGAAGTTGGAAGACCACTACAAAGATATGCAGGATATGGAGTTCACCGTTCAGGAAGGCAAACTCTGGTTCCTGCAAACCCGTAACGGCAAGCGCACGGGTACCGCTATGGTGAAGATTGCCATGGACCTTATGCGCGAGGGCGTTATCGACGAGAAGACCGCTGTCATGCGCTGCGAACCGCAGAAGTTGGACGAACTGCTCCACCCTGTCTTCGACAAAGAGGCGCTGAAAAAAGCCAAGGTTATCACCCAAGGTCTGCCAGCCAGCCCTGGTGCTGCCTGCGGACAGATTGTTTTCCACGCAGACGATGCACAAGAGTGGCACAAAGACGGACACAAAGTGGTTATGGTACGTATCGAGACCAGCCCCGAAGACCTCGCCGGTATGTCTGCTGCCGAGGGTATCCTGACTGCTCGCGGAGGTATGACCAGCCACGCAGCCGTTGTGGCTCGAGGTATGGGCAAGTGCTGCGTTTCGGGTGCAGGGGCTATCATCGTAGACTACAAAGCCAAAACCGTTACCATTGAGGGTGTAACCTACAAAGAGGGTGATTATATCTCGCTCAACGGTTCCACCGGTCAGGTATATGCAGGTCAGATTGAGACCCGCGCTGCCGAACTCAGCGGCGACTTCAAGGCACTTATGGATCTCTGCGACAAATACACCCACATGCAGGTTCGTACCAATGCAGACACCCCGCACGATGCTGCCGTGGCACGCGCTTTCGGTGCCAAAGGTATCGGTCTGACCCGTACCGAGCACATGTTCTTCGACGACAAGAAAATCATCGCTATGCGTGAGATGATTCTCGCCAAAGACGCTGCCGGTCGCGAGAAAGCATTGGCTAAACTGCTGCCGTACCAGAAGGCTGACTTCAAGGGTATCCTCGAGGCTATGGATGGTTGCCCTGTCAATATCCGTCTGCTCGACCCGCCGTTGCATGAGTTCGTTCCCCACGATTTGAAGGGACAGGAGACCATGGCAAAAGAGATGGGCGTGAGCGTTGAGGAGATTCAGCAGCGTGTCAACTCGCTGGCTGAGAACAACCCGATGCTTGGTCACCGTGGTTGCCGTCTGGGTATCACTTTCCCCGAAATTACTGCTATGCAGACCCGCGCAATCTTGTCGGCTGCGTGCGAGTTGAAGAAAGAGGGCAAGCACCCGATGCCTGAGATTATGGTGCCGCTGATTGGTATCCTGTACGAGTTCAAGCAGCAGAAGGATGTTATTATGCGCGTTGCCAAAGAGGTATTCGCCGAGTATGGCATCGAGGTGGAGTTTGAGGTAGGTACGATGATTGAGATTCCTCGTGCTGCCCTCACCGCCGACCGTATTGCTACCGAGGCACAATACTTCAGTTTCGGTACCAATGACCTCACCCAGATGACCTTCGGTTACAGCCGCGATGACATCGCTTCCTTCTTGCCCGCTTACCTCGAGCAGAAGATTCTGAAGGTGGATCCGTTCCAGGTTCTCGACCAGAACGGTGTAGGTCAACTCATCAAGATGGCTGTAGAGAAAGGTCGTGCAGTGCGTCCGTCGCTGCGTTGTGGTATCTGCGGTGAGCATGGTGGCGAACCCAGCAGTGTGAAGTTCTGCGCACGTATCGGCATGAACTACGCTTCCTGCTCGCCGTTCCGTGTACCTATCGCACGCCTCGCAGCCGCTCAAGCCGCTATCGAGGACGAGAAATAAGGAAATCTTTGTGTGCCGACAGAGGCACAAAGACTATAAAGTTTTTTTTGTGAGACAAGGGATGCATTGTGAAATGCGCCCTTGTTTTTTTATATATTGTCTGTGATTTTGCGAACATTGGTTGGCGTTTTTGAAGAAAGTTTGTAGGTGTGTGTTTTTTTTTGTATCTTTGCGGGCAGAAAATATAACTTATAGGACTATGAATAACAAAAACAAGACCACAAGCATATTAAAAGATACAACTCCGAAATGGCACAAGACCTTTCTCAAATGGTTTTGGGGCTTGTTTGCCGCAGGTATCATTATTGCATTTGTCGCTATATGGATGATTGCAGAGGGGTGGCTCGGCTATCTGCCTCCGCTGGAGGAATTGCAGAACCCCAAGAACCGCTTTGCCAGCGAGATTATCTCGTCGGATATGCAGTCTCTCGGGCGTTACTATCGCAATGAAAACCGTGTCGGTGTGCAATATACCGACCTGTCTCCCTACCTTATAGATGCTCTTATAGCCACAGAAGATGCCCGTTTCTACAACCATACCGGAGTGGATTTCAAATCATTCTTCCGTGCCGTACTCAAACTCGGTCGTGCCGGCGGCGGCAGTACGCTGACACAGCAGTTGGCAAAACAGATCTGGTCGCCGCGGGCAAGCAATATATTCGAGCGTGCGATGCAGAAACCCATCGAATGGGTGATTGCCACCAAGTTGGAACGCCTGTACTCGAAAGATGAGATACTGCTGATGTATCTCAACCAGTTCGATTTTCTCTACAATGCCGTGGGCATCAAGTCGGCAGCGCAAGTCTATTTCTCCACCACCCCATCCGACCTCAAAATCGAGGAAGCGGCGATGTTGGTGGGTATGTGCAAAAACCCGTCGCTCTACAACCCCGTGCGCCGTCCGGAGCGGGCATTGAACCGCCGCAATACAGTATTGAGCCAGATGTGCAAATATGAGTACATCACGAAAGCCGAGCGTGATTCGTTGGAGGCTTTACCACTCGGGCTGCACTATAGTTCGGTGGATCATAAGCAGGGTTTGGCTCCCTATTTCCGCGAGTATCTGCGAGGGGTACTGACTGCCAAAGAACCCAAAGAGAGCCACTACTCGGAGTGGAACAAACAGCAGTATGTCATCGACCGCTATCAATGGGACAACAACCCGTTGTACGGTTTCTGCGCCAAGAATACCAAACCGGACGGCACACACTACGACATCTATCAGGACGGCTTGAAGATATACACTACCATTGATTCGCGTATGCAACGCTATGCCGAGGAAGCGGTTTCAGAACATATGCAGGAGTTGCAAAAGAGTTTCTTCCGCGAGTGCAAACGCAAGAAGAATGCACCGTTCTCGCGCTCTATCTCCCAGGACGAGATCAACGGTATTCTCACCCGTGCGATGAAACAGACCGACCGCTACCGCGGAATGAAGAAAGCGGGGGCAAGCGAAAAGGAGATACGCGAAGCCTTCAACACCCCTGTGGATATGCAGGTGTTCACCTACGACGATACCGGCTTGAAAGACACCACTATGTCCCCAATGGACTCTATCCGTTGGTTGAAAAACTACCTTCGCTGCGGTTTTATGTCTATGGATCCGCATACAGGGTACGTCAAGGCGTATGTGGGAGGTCCAAATTTTGCGCATTTCCAGTATGATATGGCTACTATGGGGCGTCGTCAGGTGGGTTCTACCGTCAAACCCTATCTCTACACATTGGCAATGGACGAAGGTATGTGGCCATGCGATAAGGTGGTGAACGACTCAATTACGCTCTATGATGCCAATGGTCGTCCGTGGACACCGCGCGACACACACGCCAAGAACCGCGGCGAGATTGTTACGCTCAACTGGGGTTTGCAGAACTCGTCCAACTGGATTACCGCCTATCTGATGTCGCTCTATACACCCGAGCAGTTGGTGCGTATTATGCAATCGTTTGGTATTCAGGGACAACTTGATCCAGTCATCAGTCTCTGTCTCGGACCTTGCGAGGTGAGCGTGCAGGAGATGGTGGACGCTTACACCACCTTTGCCAACAAGGGTATCCGTACCGAACCGCTCTATGTAACACGCATAGAGGACAACAACGGCAATGTCATTGCCTCGTTTATCCCCAAGACGCACGAAGTTATCAGCGAAAGTACCGCCTACAAAATGATTTATATGCTCCGCAACGTGGTGGATCATGGTACGGGCGTGCGCGTGCGCTATAAATATGGTATCAAAGCCCCGATGGGCGGCAAAACGGGTACTACCAACAACAACTCCGACGGGTGGTTTATGGGTTTCACTCCCTCACTCGTAAGCGGCGTATGGGTCGGCGGTGAAGACCGTGCCATCCACTTCGACAATCTCGCCGAAGGACAGGGGGCATCTATGGCATTGCCCATCTATGCCCTATATATGCAGAAGGTTTATAAGGACACCTCCCTCGGCTATCTCGAAACCGAACAATTCGACATCCCCGATTGGTTCGACCCCAATGCCGGATGCAAATAATACGTAATGTTTTCCCTGTTCTTTCCCTGATGTTGCCCTTACCATAGAAAGTATAGGTGATTCGTTATAGGATGCGCATAGGATAGGCTTAGGATACACTAATTTGAAGCAACACATACAACACATATTGTCGTTTTTGCACTCCGCCCTTTTGCGGGGGTGTTGGGTGCTGTTTTTTCTCGGTAGTTTCAGTTGCATACAGGCGCAACTGAATACCGATCGTATCACGGCCATCGGGCGCAATGCACTGTATTTTGAAGACTATGTGCTGTCCATCCAGTATTTTAATCAGGTCATCAAACTCAAGCCCTATTTAGCAGAACCCTATCTTTTTCGTGCCATAGCCAAGATACAACTCGAAGATTATCAAGGGGCTTTGCGCGATTGCGATGCATCTGTCGAGCGCAATCCTTTCCAACCCGGTGCCTACTACACCCGCGGTTTCGTCTATCGCCAGTTGCGCGAGTTCGACCTTGCCGAGCAAGATTTTACCCAAGCCCTTGTCTTTTCTCCTGAAAACAAAACCTACCTTCTCCTGCGTGCAGACACCCGTGCTGCACAAAAAGAGTACAACCTTGCTATGAGCGACCTGCAAACGCTGCTTCGTCGCGAACCACAGTCCGCTTCACTCCTATTCGAAAAAGGTGCCATCTGTCTGCAAATGCAGGACACGACCTGTGCCGTTGAGGCATTTACACGCACTACCGAGTTGGATTCGCAAAACCCTGCCAACTGGTCGGCTCTCGGTGTTGTCAGCCTGATGCAGGACAACGAAGACGATGCCCTCGTGCAACTCACACGCGCCATCAATCTCGGTTCCAAATGGGCGGGCGACTATATCAACCGCGGTATCATTTTCTACCATAAGCACAATTATCGTGGTGCCCTTGCCGACTACGACAAAGCCGTCTCTCTGTCGCCCGACGATGCCCAGTGCTACTACAACCGCGGCATATTGCGTCAGGAACTCGGCGACTACAACCGTGCCTTCGAAGACCTGTCACAGGCGATCAACCTTGACCCCGACCGCACCGAGATGCGCTACCAGCGCGGATTGGTGGAGATGCAACTGCGCCAGTGGAAACAGGCACGGCAGGACTTTGACACGCTCATCGCCCGCTATCCGTATTTTCTCCCGTCCTACTACCTTGCGGCGCAAGCCGCCACGGCGCAAGGCAACAGCCAAACGGCATTCCGCTATCGCCAACAGGCTGCCGACCTCGAGAACAACAAAGAGCAACTCCAAGCCCGCCAACAGGCTGCACCGAACACCGATGTGCAGTTAGCCGAGGCACAACCGCAACGCCGCGACCGCCGCAAAGAGTTCTCTTCGCGCACGGCGCAAAACCAGTCCGAACCAACCGAAGACGAACAGAAATACAACTCCGAAACCCGTGGCAGCATCCAAAAACGCTACACCGATGTGGTCAACGAACCGAATATCACCCTTTCCTACTATGCGCAAGAGCAGTCTTTGCGCCGCACCAACTACTATCAGCAGGCAGTGGAAAAACTCAACCGCGCCCAACTGCTCCCTGCCCCACTGCATTTCACCGTGCAGGAGACACCCCTTACCGCCGATATGGTCAATTATCATTTTGAGCAGATAAGCAAACTATCGCAACAAATAGACCAACTCGACCTGCTCAACACGCCACGCAATGCCCCGGTCAATAACGCTTATGCTGCCGTTTTCTTTGCGCGGGCCATTGAGTTCGCCCTCGTACAGGACTATTCCTCGGCTATTGATGATTGTACCCGTGCCGCCAATATGGCGGACGATGAAATGGATGCCGTCATATATTTCTGCCGTGCCAATTGGCGCTACCGCTTGCTTGAGTATCAGCGTGCTACGGGCGAACTGACCGCCGAAGCCAATATGGATTTTGATATTATGCTTCGCGACTACGACCAGGTCATCCGCCTGCAACATGATTTCAGTTTTGCCTACTACAACAAGGCAAATATCCTCTGTACGCAGCGCAACTGGCAAGCCGCCATTGACAACTATACCCGCGCCATCAATGCGGACAACGATTTCGCCGAAGCCTATTTCAATCGCGGGCTTACCTATATATATACCGACCGGGGCGAACTCGGACTTGCCGACCTCAGTCGGGCTGGTGAACTCGGTATCTATCAAGCCTACAACCTCATTACTCGTTTCCAATGAAAAGACTGATTTTCTGTATGTTATGTATGTTCTGTATTAGTGCGGTTAGTGCCACGCACTATGTAGGGCGTATAGTGGACGAACGCGGACAAGGTATCGGTTATGCTACCGTCTATCCCGAGCAAGACCCCGTGGTGGGTGCAGCCACCAATGATGATGGCTATTTCACTATTGATACCGACCTGCCCGCAGAAAGCCCACTCATTATCTCTTTTATCGGCTATGAGAAACAGACTCTACCACTCAGCATATTCGCCATTGATACCACAACCATCGTTCTCCGCGAGCAACCGATAGCCTTGGAAGAAACCGTCGTGGCTGCCAAAGCCTACAAACAGCGCAACAAACGCAAGCAGATGGCTGCCCTGCTCCACTCCGTCTATGTGCAGATGGAGCGTGATTTCTCCGACGAACCGGTGCGCTACCACCTTGTGAGCGATGTGCGTATGGACTCCGAGGGTGAAGCGTGGGGAATGGAACAAATGATTGCCTCGGTGGTCATTCTACCCGAAGCCACCAAAGATAATCGCGATTCGGTGCAATTCGCCGGCGAATACTGCAAACGTTTTTTCAAACCCGTTATTCGCGCTTTGGCTGACACCATTTTGGCTGGCGACGGATTGGAACGTATCGACAAAGATATGCGCAAAGCCGCTACTGCAGTCGATTCCGGCGTAGTGGTGCATCAAGGCTTGTTTGCCATAGGCAACATTCGGTATGATTTTGAAAAATGGGTCGGCGATGTGCGCCATTGGTCGGTCAGCAACGAGAGCGAGGGTGAGACCGTCCTCACTCACGTGGAAAAACACAACTATCTCGGTATCGTCAAGTATTCGGTGACCCGCCATTATATCATTGATTCACAAACACTTTCGGTACGCCGTTTCTCCGAATATGGAGAGGGACAGATCAATATCCCGTTTGGAATGAAACTTAATAAGGATCAGTTACAAATACTCAACCTCTTTAATATGGACGACCAACAGATTGAAAAGTTCCGCCTTCGCAAGATGAATGCCAAAGTGCAACTTAATACTATTTATCAACGGCGCAACGGACATCTGTATATATTGGAAAAGAACCTGCATAGCGATGCAAAAATAATAGGCACGAAACAAATGGAGATTCCCGTGCAAGTCAGTGCCACACAGCGGGTTACAAATATACAAACCGATGGTGTAAAACCTATGTCCCGATGCCAAATGACACATCGTGTTCCACGCCAAATCGTAGAAATCTACTAAAAGATTTGCATATCTCGAAAAAATAGTGTACCTTTGCAAACGTTTTTGAGAAATGCGGCATTAGCACATCGGTAGTGCATAAGCTTCCCAAGCTTAGGAGGAGGGTTCGACTCCCTTATGCCGCTCTGTAAATAGCCCGTTCAGGGCTATTGTTGAATATAGAGGTCTAATGACGTATTGAGAAAAGTATGCCGGTTCATCGCTTGGAAAAGAGGAAGGGAACACGTGTGTTTGTCCCTCACCAAGAGGAAAGTCCGGGCAGCACAGAGCACCATAGCGGTTAACGACCGTCAGGCAGCAATGTTTGGTCACTGGTACAGAGACGAGTAAAGTGAAACGACTATACTATGGGCTGCAATTCCATGTAAACCGATGTTTGAGCGTGGCTCGCGCGAGTCGGAGGGTAGGAAGCGGGAGAAGCACGTAGTAATACGTTGCTCGAGATTAATGATGAACACCGGCCTTCTGGTCGGTACAGAACCCGGCTTATAGGCATACTTGCTCAATATAGTCAGTCTAACCTCCAACAGCCGAAGGCGGTCTAACAATGGCAACCTATCGTCAAATACGCGATTTCTTGCGTTACGATGTGTGGCGTCGTACCAATGCAGAACTGACAAGTCGTGGCAAACGTCTCGGCTATCGGGTTTTGCGAACCATAGTCTTGGTTGTTCGTGGTTTTACATCAAAAAATCTGAATGTTCGCGCAAATAGTCTCACCTACTCTCTTGTTTTTGCCATCATTCCTATTCTTGCTATGATTCTTGCCGTGGCAAAAGGTTTCGGTGTGGCGGATCTTATTCAGCAGCAACTCAACGATTCTTTCCTCGGCGAGACCAACCTTGTGCCTACCATTATGGCTATGGTGGAGCGCTACCTTGATACCGCACAAGGCGGGGTGTTCTTGGGCATCGGTTTGGTTATCCTGCTATGGGCGGTCTATTCGTTTTTCCGCAATGCCGAGTCGGCTTTCAACGAGATTTGGAACGTGAAACAGTCACGCTCTGTCATTCGCCAACTGACCACCTACATTGCCATCGTTGTGCTTATACCCATCTTGGTCGTTGTTACATCGGGTATGAGTATCTTTATCAATTCGACCGTTGTAACCGCCTTGCACGACCTCGCTTTCTTTGCCCAGATCAAAACGGGACTTGTGCGTCTGTTCCAGTTCGTGGTTTGTTGGGCGTTATTCACATGGATGTACATCGCCATTCCCAATACCAAAGTCGGGTTTGTCAGTGCATTGATACCGGGCGTACTTATCGGTACGCTGTTCCTATTATTACAAATACTATCGGTCTATATCATTGTTTTTCTCTCGCGCACGAGTATAGTCTATGGTGCATTTGCCACACTGCCTATCCTGCTCACGTGGCTGCAATGGACGTGTCTGCTGATACTCATCGGGGCGGAGATGTCGTTTGCCATACAGAACAACGAACTGTTTGAATATCAAGACGATGTAGCACGTATGTCGCGCCGTTACAAAGACTTTATTACCCTCTATCTGCTGTCGGTTATCATCCATCGTTTTGAGTATGATGAGACACCGCTGACGGCGCACGAACTGGCTGTTCAAAACCACTTGCCGCTTCGGTTGGTCAATCAGTTGCTGTCCCGTCTTGTGGAAACGCAACTCCTGCGCGAGATATACATCGAGAACAAAGAAGACAAGACTTTTCAGCCCGCACTGGACAGGCACCATATCACCGTCGGAATGGTCTTTGATCGCATTGACAGGCAGGGTTCGGAGGAATTCCTCCAATCCACGCCGCCGCAAATGCAAGCCTTTTGGAAGCATTTCTTGCAACTGAAAAGCGAACACAACACATTGAACCAGATACGAGTGAACGAAATATAGACCGCTCTGAATAAACATCGCATTTTAATATAACCAACCATGAAATATAGATTTCTTTTTGTAGCACTTTTGCTCTGTTCCACCCTGTGGGCAAACCCGAAAATCAATCGTGTTGAACCGCTCTGCTGGTGGACGGATATGCACCAACCGCTGACCTTGATGTTCTACGGCGAAGACTTGCAGGATGCCACTGTCTCCGTTCAAGAACTCGCTGCGGGACGGGTTATGCGCGGACAATGCATCGGACTTGTTCCCACCGCTCAACACAACGCCGAGAGTAAGAACTACCTCTTTGTCGATATGGATGTCCGCCAGGCCGGCATCTATCGCATCACGTTGCGCAAAGGCAATCGCCGCGCAACTTACGACTACACAATCTACGACCGCCGTGAAGGCAGTCGCGATCGCTGCTCATTCACCTCTGCCGATGTCGTGTATTTGATTATGTCCGACCGCTTTGTGGACGGAGACCCGAGCAACAACTCCACCGACAACACACGTGAAAAAGCCGACAAGCAAAACATTCACGGTCGTTTCGGTGGTGATATTCAGGGTATTATCAGCCAACTCGGGCATATATCCGCCCTTGGTGCCACCGCCATTTGGCCTACCCCGCTTTTGCTCGATGACGAGGAAAAATGGTCCTACCACGGCTATGCTTGCTCGGATTATTACCATATTGACCCGCGTTTCGGTTCCAACGAACTCTATCGCCAAATGGTCGATTCCGCACACGCATATGGTATCAAGATCCTGATGGATATGGTACCAAACCATTGCGGCGGAGCACACTGGTGGATGAAAGACCTGCCGTACCACGATTGGATCAACCGGTTTGACGAGTTCACCCGCACCAACAATGTCTTTTCTGCCAACTATGACATCAATGCCTCCGAGTACGACCGACTGCTTTCCAACCGCGGTTGGTTCGACCACCCTATGCCCGATATGAACCTCGAGAACCCGGATCTGCTCCGCTATTTCCAACAGTGGGCTATCTGGTGGATTGAATACGCCAATCTCGACGGACTGCGAGTGGATACCTACCCTTATATAGAGAAAATACCGGCTGCCAACTGGCTCAAAGCCATCCGCGATGAGTACCCGTACATCAATATCGTGGGCGAGTGCTGGACGCGCCCCGCATCGGCTGTGGCGTATTGGCAGTCGGGTAGCAACAATCGGGATGGTTTCGACAGCAATCTTCCTTCTGTAATGGATTTCCCAACCTGCGAGGCTATCCGTCAGGCACTTGGAGGGAATGACAATGGCTGGGGCGGCGGACTGACACGCGTCTATGATGCGCTCTCGCAGGATTATCTTTATGCTGATGTCAACAACCTGCTTATCTTCCTCGACAACCACGATATGGATCGCATCGGTGATGTGGTGAAAGACAAAGACCCGCGTTATACCAAGTTGGCATATACGCTTCTCGCTACAATGCGTGGTATCCCGCAAGTGTTTGCCGGCGACGAGTACGATATGCACTCATCGGATATGTCCAAAGGGCACTCCACCCTGCGTATGCCGCTCCCTATGCCCGATCAACTGACTGACGAACAACGCGATATGTTTGATTATCAGAGCCGACTGCTCCGCTGGCGCAAGACAGAACCGGTCATCCATACGGGGCGCACGATGCATTTCCTCAGCCGCGACAATACGTATGCTTTCTTCCGCTACAACGATGATGAGGCGGTCTTTGTCTTCGCTAATGCAAGCAACGAGACACGTACCATTCCTACTGCGCACTATGCCGAGATATTGGGTAAATATAATCCTGTAGGTACCGATGTCCTCACTGGGAAAAGCGTTGACTTGTCCCAAACGGGTATCGAGGTTTCCCCTGTATCCACATTGATTGTGAAACTGCACAAATAAACCCGCATTGCATAAAAATAGTGCATACACTGCATAAACCTATTCACTGTATATGTAAGGTGGATGTCGGGTGGATGTCAGGTGGATACCGAGAGGATACCCATATCTTACCACCCTAAAATATACAGTTTATGCATTCCTATATGCAAAAAGAGGTTGTCTCTGTTTTTATGAGACAACCTCTTTTTGTGTGGCAATCGTATAAATATATGTTTCTTTTTCTATGGTTTGCAGATGCGGTAGCAAAGGAATATTCAGTATTTCGTGCAGGTCGCTGATGATACCCGTTCCACGCTGTTTGACTACGGCTTCTTTCTGTGTCCAAAGACGTATAAAGGCGATGTCCGGGCGTTCCGCAGCATCAATACTGGCTCTTTCGCTTTTATTCATTGTACGGCGGATCAATGCCTCGTCGGCAGAACGAATACACTCTATATCTACCCCTATTGCCTGCCGGTCTATGGCAACCAGGATTCCCTTTTTGCAATGCGAAATAGAGAACTCCGTTCCCCCTTCTATGTAAGGCTTTCCATACTCATTGTATGCAAAATCAGGCAATTCACCAGCCTGCAAGAAACCGTGCTTGCGAAGCAATTCCACCAGCATACAATATGATTTCAAGCACGTATATTGCCCCAAAGTATGGCTATAGCGCAATGCCTGTTCTCGGCGTTGCGCACTTACTTGCGGAAGCAATCGCGCCACTTCCGCTGCAGTACATTCCGCCATATCATCAAACACACTATACTCCATCCTCTTCATTGTTCTTCGTTCATTGTTTTGTTCATTAATGTGCCAATTGGAATTAACGGACATCTTTTATAAGAAGAACAATATCATCATTTGCCCCGTCAGCACACGCAGGAACATAGTTAGCGGATAGACAGTAGAATATGCCACAGCAGCACGGTCGTTTGATGAAGTGTGCGAAGTTGCATACGCCAATGCAGGCGGGTCGGTCGTACTGCCGGCAATCAACCCCATCAGTGTAAAATAGTCCAACTTGAGCCACAAGCGGGCTACAATACCTACCAGCAGCAGCGGCACCATCGTGATTATCACGCCATAGCCGATCCATACATATCCGCCGTCAAGCAATGTCGGAATAAACGATTTGCCGGCACCGAAACCGACTGCGGCAAGGAATAGTGCAATTCCCACCTCACGTATCATCAGGTTTGCACTACTGGTGGTATAAGTAACCACGTGCATCTTCGGACCGAAATAACCTATCAGGATAGCCACAATCAGCGAACCGCCGGCGATACCGAGTTTGAACGGCTGCGACAATCCGGGGAAAGCAATAGGCAACGAACCGAGTGCCACACCTAACACAATACCCAAGAATATGGATGCCAGATTGGGCAAATCCAAACGTTTGGCGGAATTGCCAAACACTTTTGCTACTTTTTCCACCTCGGCTTCTTCTCCCACCACAGTCAGGCGGTCTCCTAATTGCAGCCGCAGATCGTGAGTAGCGAGCAACTCAATACCAGCACGGCGTATACGCGTAATTGAGATATGATAGGCTGCACGCACATTCAGTTCGCCGATACGCTTTCCGTTCAATTCCGTTTTGGTCACCACAATATGGCGCGAAACCAAATGTGCATCTTTGATTTTCTCCTCCGAGATGGTGGTTTTCTCACCCAGCAGAAGAATACTTTTCTCATGTGGGCAATCAACTACAATACGCACCTTGTCGCCCTGGTGCAATTTAGTATCGGCATCGGGCATTTCATCGTGTCCGTCGGGGTGCACCAGGCGCGAAACCACAAACTCCACATTGCATAGCGTACTCAATTCCTTGACAGAGATACCCTCTACTTGCGGGTTGGTAAGTAGCATATCCAGGTGCTCTATCTCCTCCTGCACGCCTTTCTCATCGTTCACTCGCTTCTCCTCTTTTTCTATTTTTATATTGAAGAACAGGCGGATAAGCATCATCGAAACCAATATACCGACTACGCCTAACGGATATGCCATAGCATAGCCCGTAGCAATGTCGGGGTTGGCGACACCGCGCATATCGGTATATGCCTGCTGGGCGGCACCGAGCCCCGGTGTATTCGTAACGGCACCAAACAACACACCGGTCATCGTAGCAATGTCCACTCTCGAAAGCAGGTGGATAACAAACGCCGTAACACACCCTAACAGCACGATAGCCGTTGCCAGCAGGTTGAGCGACAAACCGCCCTTACCGAACGAAGAGAAAAAACTGGGACCTACCTGCAAGCCTATCGAATAGACAAACAGGATAAGTCCGAAATCTTTGGCAAACGACTCCACCTGCGGATCAAGATGCATACCAAAATGGGAGAACGCAATACCGCAGAACAAAATCCATGTTACACCTAGCGTTACGCCTTTTATCTTGAGTTTGTTGCCCAAGAATACACCGCAGGCGATAGCGAGTGCAAGCACGAAAATAGAGTGTGCGATACCCGTACCGAAAAACAGACTATAAAACCAATTCATATTTTGTTAGAAATAATGTACCTTTCGGGCAACAGAAAAAGCCCCTCTCAAAAAGGAGCACAAAGGTACTGCTTTTATTTGATATACACAAATTAGGGCTGCCATTTTCTGGGAAAGGCAGCCCTAATTGTTATGCATATACACTTTATTTTTTTATTATTTTTTTATTTGGAATGGCAAAGAACCGATTAAGTTGTCATCAGCAAAGAAATCCGCATTGTAGAACCCTGTTGCCGCCTCCATTCCATCAGGAATTGACCAATAGAATGTACCTTGGTACTCCTCACCCGTAAACTCGAACTGCTGCGCCACGGAATACGCAATGTCCTCGCTCTCAAAATGGAACAAATGTCCCTCACTCTCTCCGAGCAGATTGCCAGACGGATCCACAATACGCACATAGAGCGTCTTCAGACCCGGTTCACAAGTGATATTCTTGGCTATGGTATAGTCAAATTGCAACTTGCGTATCTGACTGACTATGCGCGTTTTGCGGTCGCGCTTATTGAGGGTTGTAACCGTACAGGATGCTATCTCAAGCATAGACGCACGCGAGACTGTCTCTGTCAATTGGTTGTTGATAGAGGACAATTGGTCGTTCTGCTGTTTCACTTGCCGGTTTTCCTGTTTGTATTGTTGGTTCTCTACCGTCAGACGCTGGTTGGTGGCATTGAGCGAGTCTATCTGCCGCACGTAGTCTTTCATTACGGCTCGTACCGTTGCCAGTTCCTTTTTCAGTTCGGCAATACGGCGTGCATTCGTAACCTTCGTGATACGCAGTTCCTCCAGCAAGTCCTGTACACGCTGTTGCTCTTGTGCTAGACGCTCTTGGAGTGAATCGTTTTGGATATTCATTTGCTGATATCCGTCAAACTGGAGTGCCAGATCTTCGTACTCGTCTTCGAGTTCCGATTTCTCGAACTCCATCTGCTCCACCATCTCGTTCAGTTCCTGCTTTTGGTGAAAATTAAGGAACAATAATGCAGCAATGCCCAATACGAGCACTACAATCACTGGGATAACAATTGATTTTTTCATAGAGTTTATAGGTATTGTATTGCTTTTTCCATATGGTTGGAATGTGAACCTTTGAGCAAAATATGCCGCCCTTGCAGCGGATGTTTCTGCAGATAGTCGCACAAGTCGTCAATCGTGCTAAATACAGGATAAGGGCTAGTAGTATCCGTGTATTCGTCGCCTACAAGAAACACCAATTCTGCCTTGCGCTCAGCCAGCATATTCACTATGTTTTGATGCGCCAAATGAGAGTATTCACCCAATTCGCGCATTGCCCCGAGGATATACGTATCGCCTGTAAAAGCATCGATGGCCACCTGCATAGACGTGGGGTTGGCATTGTATGCATCTACAATGAGGTGGTTGTGCGCTGTGTCCATTGCCTGCGAACGCCCGTTGGAGGGGATATAGTTGCGTATAGCCTCCAATCCCTGCTCACGGGGGATACCGAAATACTCACCGACACAGAGTGCTGCAGAGATGTTCTCGGCATTGTAATTCCCAACAAGATGCGTTCCTGCAGGCATTGTACCCGTGGTATAGGGGATCGTAGTCAGATTACCCGCCATCTTTGCCAGGTATGGATTATCCGTATTTCGGAAAATTTTGCCTCCGTGTTCGCAGATATAGTCGTATAGTTCTTTTTTGGTCTGCTGTACCCCCTCGAAAGAACCGAAGCCTTGCAAGTGGGCGTGCCCTACATTGGTGATAAGCCCATAGTTTGGTTCGGCTACATTTACCAACTCGCGTATATCGCCCGGGTGCGAAGCCCCCATCTCTACAATAGCCATCTCGTGCGCACGCGTGATGCTCAACAGCGTAAGCGGTACGCCGATGGAATTGTTCAAGTTTCCCTGTGTATAATAGATATTGTACTTCGTGGAAAGCACCGCTGCCGTCAGTTCCTTGGTCGTTGTCTTGCCATTGGTCCCTGTAATGCCAATGATAGGCAACCCGAGTTCACGACGCCAAGCACGGGCAAGAGATTGCAAACCGACCACTCCTCCTTTCTCCCGCAATGTGGGTGAAAGGAGCACGGCACGTGTCTCATCGTAGTCTTTAAGCAGTTGGTTATAGACCTCTTCGTCCGAAACAATCGCCATTGCCGCCCCCTTGTCAAGGGCTTGTGCAGCAAAATGGTTACCATCGAAATTCTCCCCACGAAGCGCAAAGAACACGCAACCTGCAGGCAGATTGCGTGTATCGGTACTCACACAGAGCGAGTCCTTATTTTTTATTAGGAAGTTCCAATCCATAGCCCTTCTTTTTGTCTTCAATCTTCAAGAGCAATGAGAAAACAAAGGCGATAACGCCGAAACTTGCGAACACAATCATCGGCACAAGATACCCGCCTGTGGCCTCACGCAATTTGCCAATCAGCAGCGGAACCAGACAAAGTCCGATATTCTGAACCCAGAAAATCAGGCAGTATGCCGAGCCGAGCACTTTCTCATCAATAATCTTCGGTACCGACGGCCACATTGATGCGGGTACAAGTGAAAAACTGACACCGAGAACCAGAATGGTAACAAGTGCCAAAGTCTTACTTGGGAAATGCGGCAATACGAAAGCAAACACGCAGTGGCACACAATCATAATCAAAGCACCAATCATCATCATCGATGCGCCTTTGCCCTTGTTGTCAATAAACGCACCGAGGAACGGCGTCAGCACCATTGCCAAAATCGGAAACCACTTAAACAGACCTGCCGCCTCGGCATTCGAGATTTGCAGTGTCTCCTCAAGGAAATTGGTGGCAAAACGCTGGAATGGGAAAATTGCCGAATAATACAGCACACAGAGAATAGCCACAATCCAGAACATCTTTGATTTGAAGATTTGCCCAAGATCGGAAATATGGAACTCATCCTCAGGATCTTTTTCTGCAGTTGTCTCGCCTATCTCTACCAGTTGTTTGTCAAACTTGGTATCCATTACGGTAAATACTAAGAAGTTTATCAGTCCGATAACGAGCAACAGAGCCGAGAAAAGCAGCGGAGCCACTACGGAATCCGTACCATCCACAGCGAAAGCGTGGCTGATCATCGGTGAGAAAAGCATTGCGGCAAACACACCGATACGGGCGATAGACATCTCGAGTCCCATTGCGAGTGCCATCTCTTTACCCTTGAACCATTTGGCAAGGATCTTGCTCACAGTGGTGCCGGCCATCTCGCAGCCGCACCCGAAGATCATAAATCCGAACATTGCCACCTTGGCAGAACCGGGCATATCTGTCCACCAAGAGTTGAGCCACGATACGTTGTTAGCGTCGAACCAATCGCTCAAACCGATATATTTGACAGCGGCACCGATGACCATCAGACTGGCAGAAAGTGTCCCCGTAAAACGGACACCCATCTTGTCCAAGATAATACCGGCAATAATCAAAAAGCCGAACACATTGAGCAGATACTCTCCGGCAGCGTACGTGCCGAAATCACCTCGATCCCAGTTGTACGACGTATCAAGCAAAGATGCCAACGGCGAGAGAATATCCACGAACATATAGGCAAAGAACATCATCGATGCCACCAAAACGAGTACCGTCCAACGCGCTACTGCCGAGTCGCGCAGAGTTTGTTGCAGTTTTTCTACCACAGTGTAATCAATTTGTAAATTTGTAAATGGGAAAATTAATCAACAATTATGTATTGCATATTTGTTAATTATGCATTGTCAAAGTGCCTCGTCTTCCTCTTTTTGCGGATTAACGAGGGGCATAGGTTTCCGCAGAGAGAGATGTTTTTTCTTCTTGAGCCACGCAGCCTTGCGTTTCTCATACTCAGCGTAGTGGGTTTCGAGATAACCATCTGCCATAGACCGGACAAAGAACAAAGAACAAAAAATTACTTAATGCCGAGTTCTTTCTTTACGGACGGCATCACGTCAGCCGCATCCTGTGCGATATAAACCATTGCCGCAGAATCAAAGATATAGGTATATCCCTCTTTCTGCCCCACGGCTTGGATTGCCTTCGACATACGCTCGTGTACGGGTGCCAACAGGTCTTGTTGGGTTTTCTGAATATCCTGCTCTGCTGTCTGGTAGAATAGTTGGATACGCTGTTGCATCTCCTGCAATTCCTGCTGGCGGATTTGTTTCACACCCGCAGCCATTGTAGCCTCTTGTGTCTGATAATCCTGTGCTTTCTTTTGGAGTTCCTCTTGCATCGAAGCAAGTTGAGTCTCATACTGTGATTGCACGGTATCCATCTTCAGTTTGATAGTAGCCATCTCCGGCATCTGTGCAAAGAGTTCCTGTGTGTTTACATGTCCGAATTTCTGTGCCGAGGCAATCATCGGAAGTGTCAAAGCAAGTGCTAAAATAAGTTTTTTCATTATTGTGTTTTGTTATTAATTATCCGTATTTTCTTTTGCTAATTTTGTTATAGGATGCGCTTAGGATAGGCTTATGATAGAGAGGTTATCCACCCGTCATCCACCTGACATCCACCTGACATTTTATTATACATTATAATTATTTCGCTCCGAGTTTTTGCAGGACTTGGTCGCTAATATCTAATTTGCTCGACATATAAATAAGCGACGGGTCGGCAGAGCGGTCTTTTACAATATCGATATGTTTCTCGTTAGCCAGTTCCTGAATGGCTGCGTAGATCTCGTCTTGTATCGGCTTGATGAGTGCCTCGCGTTTCTTGAATAGTTCGCCGTCCTGCCCGAAATACTTGCGTTTCAGTTCCAGCACTTCCTGCTCTTTGGCTACAATCTCCTCCTCGCGACGGCGTTTCATCTCCTCCGAGAGGAAGATCTGCTCGGTCTGATAGTTGGTAGCCAACACCCGTGCCTCTTGGTTGAGGGCATCAATCTCTTTCTGCCAGCGACGGCTGATCATCGTCAGTTGCTCGTTTGCCGATTCATATTGTGGCAAATTTTTCAAAATATATGCCATATCAATATACGCAATCGACTGCTCCTTGGCTGCAAGAACCGGTAACGCACTCAACAAGCAAACTACAAACACCAATCCATACAAGGTTTTTCTCATATTATCTAATATATAAAACAGCATAATGGTCTAACTTACAACTCCTGTCCGAGGACGAAGTGGAACTGGCTCTTGCCGTACTGGTCGGAACCGTTGATTTTGTCGAAACCCCAGCCCCAGTCAATACCGAGCAAACCGAACATAGGCAGGAAGATACGCACACCCACACCCGCACTGCGCTTCAGGTCAAACGGGTTGTACTGCTTGATGTCCGAGAAACAGTTACCCGCCTCCACGAACGCCAGTGCCCAAATAGTGGCACTCTGCTCCAATGCAATCGGATAGCGCAACTCCATGGTGAACTTGTTATAGACATAACCCATATTGCGTCCCGTGGTGGCATCGTACGGAGTCAGCGAACCTGACGAATAACCGCGCATAGCCACGTATTCGGTGGAATAACTGGTATAACTCGACATACCATCACCACCCATATAGAACGTCTCAAACGGCGACTTGGCGTCCTTGTTGTAGTTGCCGAGATAACCGAACTCCGCACGCGTCATCAATACCAACTTGGAGTCTTTGCTCAGCGGGGTGAACACCTTGCCGGAGAATTTCCACTTGTGGTACTCTATCAAGTGATACCGCTCTGCCGTAGTCATCTGCGAGTAGTCCTTACCCGAAATCAACGAATACGGCGGGGTGATTTTCAGACCGAGAGAGAATTGCGAACCACGGCGGGTATAAATCGGGTTGTCTATACTGGAGCGCGAGAGTTGCAGATTTAATGAAAAGTTGTGGCTTGTACCATTGGCAATCAGCAGGTAAGGCCAATCTTTCATCATATACATCTGGTAACTCAACTCACCGTAGAACGTAAAATAGTCGTCCGGCCAGCGCAAACGCTTACCATATCCGATGCTCACACCAAACGTGCGCAAATACTTGTCCTTGTCGGCATACGATTCTTGCAACTGCTGGTAGTAGTCCGACGAATTACCGTATGCATAATAGTTGTTGTAATAGGTGTTGTAAAGGTTCTGATATGCCTTGTAGTAACTATCGGCATAGCCTGTCTGCTGAGCGAAATAGATGCTTGCGCTCAGCGAGTTAGGACGCTTTCCACCCAGCCATGGCTCAAGAAACGAGATACTTGCCGAGGTATAGTATATACCATTCGTGCGGGCGTTGATGGAGAACGTCTGTCCCTCACCTTGCGGCACAATTCGGTAGGCTTTCTTGTTAAATAGGTTTTGGATGGCAAAGTTGGTAAATTTCAATCCCAATGAACCCACCAGACCGGTGGCTCCCCAGCCGAGAGAGAACTCAATTTGGTCGCTTGATTTGGTTTCCAACTGATACGTAATATCCACCGTGCCTTCCTCGGGGTTTGGTTGAATATCTGGAACTAATTTCTCTTGGTCAAAGTGTCCCATCTGCGCCAACTCACGCAGCGACCGCATAATATCGGACTGCGAATAGAGTTGTCCCGGTTTTGTATAGAGTTCGCGGCGCACCACATGCTCATACACGCGCGTGTTACCTACTATATTAATCTGGTTGATGGTGGCAGGTTTGCCCTCGTACATTCGCATCTCGAAGTCAATACTGTCGTTCTCCACATTCACCTCCACAGGATCAACATTGAAGAACAAATAACCACGGTCAGTATATAGTTTGGCAACAGCATCGTCGTCTGACTGCAGACGCTCGTTCAGGGTTTTCAGGTTATATACATCGCCTTTCTTCACACCCAAGGTGGCATCTAACATCTCATACGGATAGACGGTATTTCCCACCCATTTGATATTGCGGATATAGTATTTGTCCCCCTCGCTAATAGTCATATACACATCCACACGGGTCGGGTCTTCGGGGTTAGGCACCACGCTGTCGGCAACAATATACGCATCGCGGTAACCTATTTCGTTGTATTTTTCTATTACCGCCTGCTTGTCCTTTTCATACTCCTCAGTAACAAATTTCTTGGTGCGGAAGAGGTTGATGATGTTGTTGTCATTCGTCTTCTTCATCGCCTTGTTGATCTGGTTGTGTGTCAAGGCACTGTTGCCTGTGATGTAGATTTTCCCTACCTTTGTTTTGGTCTTCTTGTCCACATTGATAGCCACTTTCACATATCCGGGGTGGTCTTGGTCGTTAAATTCCAGTACCTGCACCTCGGCATTATGAAAACCCTTTTCGGCGAGATATTTCTTGATAACCGTCTTGGCGTGGTCGGACAGGTTCGGTGTCATCTGACTGCCGTTGCGGATACCTACTTTTACCTCCACGTCCTCTTTCTCGCTCTTTTTCAATCCCTGATATGCCACCTCCGACACACGTGGACGCTGCTTGAGTTCAATCTGCAACCAAATTTTGGAGCCTTCTATCTTTTTGGCTTTGATCTTTACATCGGAGAACAGTCCCTGTTTCCAAAAACGCTTGATAGCCTTGGTGATCTGGTCACCCGGTACCTCAATCTTATCGCCGACTGCCAATCCCGAGAAACCAATCAGCACAAAATCCTCATAACTGTCCGCCCCCGACACCTCAATACCCGCAATCTCGTAGGTCTTGCGTTGTAACGAGTACTCTATCTCGGGAACATTCGTCTCTGCGCTGTCTTGCACAAACGGTGAATCACTCACTATCGTATCTGCAACCATTGTCTGCTTGGCAGTTTGTGCCAATGCAGCCACAGATACAAGAAAAAGAAGAAATAGTATATTAACGAATTTGTTCACTGGTCTTGCCAAATCTACGTTCACGATGTTGATAATCTACGATTGCTTTATAAAATTCCTCGGGCGTAAACTCGGGCCACAGACAATCTGTAAAATAAAGTTCAGAATAAGCCAACTGCCATAGCAAGAAATTGCTCAATCGCAGTTCTCCACTGGTGCGGATCAGCAAATCGGGGTCAGGCATATTGCGTGTCGTCATACAGGACGATACAAACTCCTCATTGATATCTTCCACACGCAGTCCGCCTGTAAGTGCCATTTGCACAGCCTGTTGCATAGCGTGTGTTATCTCCCAGCGTGAGGAATAACTTAGGGCGATGACCATTTTCAGCCCTGTATTCAGGCTCGTCTCGCGCATACACTGCTCGAATTTCCGGCGTGCTTCCTCGGGCAGACGGCTGATATCGCCGATAGTGAGCAACTGCACGTTGTTCTGCATCAGAGTAGGCGTCTCTTTCACTATCGTATCCACCAACAGACTCATCAGCGCATCCACCTCCTCTTTCGGGCGGTTCCAGTTCTCGGTGGAGAATGTATAAAGCGTCAGATACTCTATACCTATCTCTGCAGCGGCAACGGTAATGTCGTGTACGGTCTGTACCCCCTGCCGGTGTCCGAACATACGCGCCAAGCCCTGCTTCTTCGCCCACCGCCCGTTGCCATCCATAATGACAGCCACGTGGCGCGGCATACGCGATTTGTCTATTTGGTCTTTATATGTCATCATTCCATTATAATTACGCATCGTGCCTTGTCAATACATACAAGTACGGCAAACTTTTTTCTCCTGTGCAAATTCAAAAACTATGCCGAGAGTGAGTTGCGAGGTAACATCAAAGTTCAATATATTGCTGCCATTGAGGTTATGAGTATTATTCAAATTCTTCCTACCATCCAGATTGTCAGCCATATAGATATTATGCTGCCATGCCAGATTCAATCCGAACCGTTCCGCAAATTTCCATTTCAATCCGAAACCCATCGGGATATAAAATGCCACGGGTACCTTGCCGCCATAGTCGCTCCAGTCCCAACCGCCGATATTCATTCCATTGCCGTACACCGCCACGCCTACGCCGAGGAATATATAAGGGGTCAATGGTTTGATACGCGTATCGTAGGTTTTTCCGCCAAAGCGGAAGAAATTGAACTCCGCCATAGCGTCAAGGTTGATGATCTGCGTACTCCACATCGCATCCTGTTTCTGCATACGGTCATCGTATTCATAGCCCGCAATACGCTGCGTCAGCCCCTTTACCTGCAATGCCCATCGGTTGGTAAACTTATACCGGAAATGCGCCCCGTATGCCTCGCGCGGATGGTTAAAAATATGCATTGTCGCATCGCCCACATAGTACCCGCAGCCTGCCTGCAATCCCAATTCGCACAGATAGGGTCTGTCGTCTGCTATGGCAGCCACAGAGCATATTATTCCTGCGAGCATTACCCATACCCGCAACAATATTCCTGCCTTACGACTGCCCAAAGACCTGTGTACTTGCATACTGCCCATTTTTACCAAATACGATTAGCGTGCAAAGTTACACAAAAAAACAGATATACGCAAGTACAATGCCATTTTCTCATGGCAACCGCATCAAAATAATAATGAAACAATGTGGAAATAATACAAAAGTTCTCAAAACAGCCTCTAAATGCCATCAAAAAGACATAATGAAACGTACATATAGTTCGGCAAAGCCGATAACAACGCGATCCGATAAGGAGTTCTACTCAAGCCATGGGGATTTGTTTTCGTTAGAATCACCCTGCTACGTCCACGGACTTGCAGGATCCCAGCAGGCACTCAATGCGCCTGTGGCGCATAACGACGCGAGACGCGTCGTCTCCCATACAGAGCATAGTCATATGGTTTGTGCCAAACCGGTCTCGGACGAGGGCGAGACACCCTACTTCGCCTATGGCTTGCAGGGAACACATAGTATCCGCATTCCCTGAATGATATGCAATTTTGATGCGGTTGCCCTGCCATTTTCTCCACGTTCAACCACAAAGTTACAATATATTACATATCAGTGCAGCATAGACTTACTTTTGATTACCACTATATTGCGCAATAGTTATTTATCGCTTTGCTGTATCAATTTGGAGACCAGACGGTAAAGCGTGCGAAAGTCGTCGTTGGGTAGAAGGGAAACGTGGTGTTGCATCACATTTTCGTCCCCGCGGCGGGCAGGTCCTGTCTGTGCATCACGGGGCGATAGCGAATGTATTTTCTCCGCAGTTTGGTCAATAAGCGGCAAAAGGACTTGGAACGGGATACTTGTGCCACGCAGTATGTCGGCGGCAATAGCATACATTTCGTTGGTGAAATTGTTGGCAAAGACCCCTGCCAGATGCAGGCGTTCACGGTCGTGCCGGTTCGCCTCATAGATACGCGGAGTAAGCGTTTGCGCAAGAGAATAGATGGCACTAATGTCATCGATATTGCGCCCCTCAATAAAGACGGGGACCGTGGTAAAATCCTCTATCAGGTGCGCCTTGCTGAAACTCTGGAAGAAATAGAGAATGCCGGCGTGCGGTTTGTCGTCGCCGAATACCGACAGTGGCATCGTACCCGATGTATGGAGGTGCAGCGCACGCGGCGCATATACCTGTGCCACCACTTGCTCCAACGCCTCGTCCCGCACGGCATAGACAAACACATCCGACTCCGGCAGTGCGTCCAACCCTACCCTGCTCGATACCATCTCAGCACGTACACCGTTATTCTCAAAGGCATGCAGCAGATTACACGCCACATTGCCCTGCCCCACAATGGTAATTCGCATAGTTTACAAAGTTAGGTTCTTGTAGAACTCCGTAACCGCCACGATGCCGTTCTCCCAAGTCTCAAGGTCCATTGACTCGTTGGGCGAGTGGATAGCGTTCTGCTCCAAGCCGAAGCCCATGAGGATAGTCTTCACGCCAAGGATTTGCTCGAAAGAAGAGATGATAGGAATACTGCCTCCCCGACGGGCAGCCAGCGGACGTTTGCCGAAAGCCACCTCAAAGCCCTTCTCGGCAGCCTTGTAAGCGGGTATGTCAATGGGGCAGACATAGCCCTGACCACCGTGCATAGGCGTCACTTTCACGCGCACGCCAACGGGCGCGATGTGCTGCATATAGTCGATAAACGCCTGACTGATATGCTCGTGGTCCTGGTCAGCCACAAGACGGCAACTGACTTTGGCAAAGGCTTTGGACGGAAGGACGGTCTTGCTGCCCTCACCCGTGTAGCCTCCCCAGATACCGCAGATGTCGAAGGACGGGCGGCAGGAGTTGCGCTCCAGCGTGGAGTAGCCTTCCTCGCCAAAGGTGGCATCCACGCCAATGGCACGGCAGTATGCCTCTTCGGAGAAGGGTATTTGCGCTATCATCTCGCGCTCGGCAGCGGGAATGGGCAGTACATCGTCGTAGAAATGCGGGATGGTGATGCGTCCGTGCTTGTCCACCACCTGCGCCAACATCTCGCAGAGTGCGTTGATGGGGTTCTTGACAGCACCGCCGAAATGCCCGCTATGCAGGTCGCGGCACGGTCCGTCCACCTCGATTTGCCAATACGCCAACCCGCGCAAACCCGTGGTGATTGAGGGGGTGTCCTTGCCAATCATGGAGGTGTCGCTGACGAGGATGATGTCGCATGCGAGGAGTTCCTTGTGCTTGTGCAGGAAAGCCTCAAGCGATGGGCTGCCAATCTCCTCTTCGCCTTCGAATATGAACTTCACGTGGCAGTTCATAAGCCCTTCGCGTACCATATACTCGAAGGCTTTGGCTTGTATCATCGCCTGCCCCTTGTCGTCATCAGCCCCGCGGGCATACAGACGACCATCGCGGATTTCCGGCTCCCACGGGTTGGAATGCCACTGGTCAAGCGGCTCCACAGGCATGACATCATAGTGCGCATAGACGAGGACTGTCGGGACGCGCTTGCCTTCTTGGATATCGGGTGTGTACTCGGCATAGACAAAAGGATTGCCGTCTGAAGGCATCACCTCGGCTTTCTGACAACCTGCAGCCAACAGCAGTTCGCGCCAACGCTCGGCACAACGCAGCATATCTGCCTTATGCTCGGGCTGACAACTGACACTCGGAATACGGATAAGACTTGCCCACTCCTCGTGGAAACGGGAGCGATTAGCGGCAATATAGGAACGGATTTCCATGGCAATTATGAATTACGAATTATGAATTATGAATTGGTAGTACTATTATCTGAATTTGTGGGCGAAGCCGATAGAGAGGAGTTCACGAAACTGCATCTTGGCTTTCTCGTCGCCCGTATAAATAACGGTATTATCGTAGCGGGGATGGAGCATCACACGCGCGGAGAAGAAACGGTTGATAATAAAATCGCAGTTCACCTCAAGGTCCAACTCCACCTTCTTATAGTTGGTGTACATATAGAACTTGGTTTCCAGTGCAATCTCGCGCACAGGTTTCCAGACATACTCCACACGGACGGAAGAACCCACATCGTTGAGTGTCTTCTGCCCGACGGGAATACTGTAGTCGGTTTGCTTCATATTGGTGGTATCGCTCACATGCACCAACTTGTACGCCAACGGAGAGAAAGAGATACTCAGTCCTGCCACCGGTTTATAATCCAAACCCAAGGCAAGGTTCAGGCGCACAGGCGAGAACGGGGCAGATTTCTTCTCACGGGTATTCGCCTTGTACGTATTGAACAAGCGGGTCTCAAACTCTGCCGAAAACGAATAGAAGAGTTTGTTGCCGACAGCCTTGTAGTTGGCTTTGGAATAAAGGCGGAACAGGTCGTCGGTGGTATTGATCTTGCGGAGCGAGTCGCCGCTGACGGTGGAACCGCCCGCACGCCATTCGCCCGTGTTCTCCCATGTAAACCGCTCAGAGTAATATCCTGCCGTTCCTTTGAATATACTTAGCACCGCAAAAGAAGAGGACCCGCCCTGATACCAGTTGGGCGAAACGTAGTTCTGGGTCAGTTGCACCATTATCTTCGCTTCTCTTCTCCATGGGGTATGCATCTCCCGAATAGCACGCAGAACTTCGTTACGGTCTTCTTCGGCGTCCTTAACGAGGGATTTTTGTGCAACAACCACCAACGGAACATCGTGTACTTCCTCACGGAGACGGGCATTAACTTCCTTGAGCGAATCAAGTTCGACTGAGTCGCGGTGGGCCTGTGCCAGGAGCGAATCACGTACCAATATCTCCGCTACGGTGAGTTGCTGTTCCAGACTGTCGTTCTCGTGCAGTTCGCGTCCTTGCTTGGCAACCAACTCAAGCAGGAGCGCATCCAAATCAGCAGTAGAAGACAGGTTTTGCAAACGGATGGTGTCCGGTTCAACACCCGCATAACCATCTGCCACTAAAAGAGAGTCTTGTACCGCCCAAAGAGAGACAGCACAAGACAGAAAACATACAATGACGCTTATAAATCGTCGCATAAACATAAGAACGTTAATTATCGTGTAATTAAACGTTAATTATTCAATAATTAACCATATCATTGAACCATTATTTGTTCGCTTTGTGGTAAATTATTAAATAAGATTATATTTTGCAGGTGATGCGGGCAGGACAAAAACAGGCTATCCACCCGACATCCACCCGACATCCACCTTACTTATTCAAAGCGAAGCACCCTACTCTATTCGCAATGTATTTTAATCTATTCGGTTTTTCATACACATTTTTTAGAGTGCACCATTTTCCAAACGACCGTGGCACTGTTTGTATTTCTTGCCGCTGCCGCAGGGGCACGGGTCGTTGGGACGCGGTTTCTTCTCTACGTGAATCGGTTCGGGGCGTTGCACCTCACGGGTGTCGCGCCCTGCGGCTGCCGCCTGTCCGCTCTGTTGTGCGGCACGTGCGACAGAGTCTTTCTGCGTACGGTAGCGGGAGTAGTCCTGACGGCGTTGCTCCTGTGCCTGGCGCACCTCCTCGGGGTTGGCAGTAGGAATCTGCCCGCGGAGCAGGATAGCAATAGCACGGCGGTTGAGCGCGTCCAGCATACGGCGGAAGATACCAAACGACTCCAGTTTATATATAAGGAGCGGGTCTTTCTGCTCGTAGGAAGCGTTCTGCACGCTCTGTTTGAGGTCGTCCAACTGGCGGAGATGCTCTTTCCATTCGTCGTCGATGACATAGAGCAGCATACGTTTTTCGAACTCACGCACCACTTCGCGGGAATCCGATTCGGCGGCTTTCTTCAGATTGACAGCGATATTATAGACTTTCTTGCCGTCGGTGATCGGGATCAGGATGTTTTCATACATCTGCCCTTTCTCCTCATATACCTTTTGGATAACAGGGTTAGCCACCGACATCAGTTTGTCCATACGGCGTTTGAACATATCCAGTGCCGCTTCGGCGAGTTGCTCACTCAATGCGGCAGGTTTGCTGCTGCGGAAAGTCTGCTCGTCGAACGGTACCTCCATCGCAAAGGTCTGCATGACCTCGAATGTCAGTCCTTCGTAGTCGCCAGCCTCGCGTGCGTCGGCAACAATGGCCTCGGCGGTGTCGTAGATCATATTGGTGATATCCACACCGATACGCTCGCCCATCAGGGCGTGGCGGCGTTTGGCATAGATGACATTACGCTGCTGGTTCATCACATCGTCGTACTCGATCAGGCGCTTGCGGATACCGAAGTTGTTCTCCTCCACCTTTTTCTGCGCACGCTCGATAGAACTGGAGATCATCGAATGCTCTATCATCTCGCCCTCTTGGAAGCCCATCCTGTCCATGACGGCAGCGATACGCTCCGATCCGAACATACGCATCAGGTCGTCCTCCAGCGATACATAGAAAACGCTGCTACCCGGGTCGCCCTGACGACCGGCACGACCGCGCAACTGGCGATCAACACGACGGCTCTCGTGGCGCTCGGTACCAATAATAGCCAAACCGCCTGCGGCTTTCACCTCGGGCGTGAGTTTGATATCCGTACCACGCCCCGCCATGTTCGTTGCGATAGTAACCACTCCGGGGCGACCGGCTTGTGCCACAATCTCCGCCTCGCGCTGGTGCAACTTGGCGTTCAACACATTGTGCGGTATCTTGCGCAGGTTGAGCATACGGCTCAGCAACTCGCTTATTTCCACGCTCGTAGTACCAACCAATACAGGGCGACCTGCGCCTACGAGGGCGACAATCTCATCAATGACGGCGTTGTATTTCTCGCGCTTGGTGCGGTAGATACGGTCGTTCATATCGATACGCGCGATGGGCTTGTTGGTCGGGATGACCACCACATCGAGTTTGTAGATATTCCAGAACTCGCCCGCCTCGGTCTCGGCGGTACCGGTCATACCTGCGAGTTTGTTGTACATACGGAAATAGTTCTGGAGCGTGATGGTGGCGAAGGTCTGGGTTGCGCCCTCCACTTTTACGTTCTCTTTCGCCTCTACCGCCTGGTGCAGACCGTCCGACCAGCGACGCCCTTCCATAATACGTCCGGTCTGCTCATCGACGATCTTCACCTCGTTGTTGTCAATGATATAGTCCACATCTTTTTCAAACAACGTGTAGGCTTTGAGCAACTGGTTGACCGTATGCACGCGCTCCGACTTGATGCTGTAGTTGGTCATTATGTCGTCCTTACGCTGCTGTTTCTCCTCGGCGGACAGGGCGGCGTTGTTCTCCACCTCGGCAATCTCGCTACCCACATCGGGCAGGACGAAGAACTGCGGGTCCTCGGTGGTACCCGTCAGGGCATCAATACCCTTGTCGGTCAGTTCGATAGTCTTGTTTTTCTCGTCGATGACGAAATAGAGTTCGTCGGTGGCGATGTGCATGTTCTTCTCGTTCTCCTGCATATAGAACTCTTCGGTCTTCTGCAGGCGCACCTTGATACCCGGCTCGCTCAGATACTTGATCAGGGCTTTGTTTTTCGGCATACCCTTGAACGAACGGAACAATGCCAACTCGCCCGCCTCGCGCTCTTTCTCGTCCGCACTGCCCATCTTGGCTTTTGCCTCGCTGAGCAATTTGGTGGTCAGCGTGGTCTGTGTGCGCACAAGTTGCTCCACACGGTGCTTGTACTCGTCGAACATCTGGTCCTCGCCCTTGGGCACCGGACCGCTGATAATCAACGGCGTACGTGCGTCGTCAATCAGGACGGAGTCCACCTCATCAACGATGGCGAAGTTATGTCCGCGCTGCACAAGGTCGAGCGGCGAGGTAGCCATATTGTCACGCAGATAGTCGAAACCGAACTCGTTGTTGGTACCGAACGTGATGTCGCAGTTGTAAGCACGGCGGCGTTCGTCGCTGTTGGGTTTGTACTTGTCGATACAATCAACGGTCAAGCCATGGAACATATAGATAGGTCCGTTCCATTCAGAGTCACGCTTTGCCAAATAGTCGTTCACCGTAACCACATGCACGCCCTCGTGGGTCAGCGCATTGAGGAAAACGGGCAGCGTGGAAACAAGCGTCTTCCCCTCACCCGTAGCCATCTCGGCGATCTTACCCTGATGGAGTACAACACCGCCGATGAGTTGCACGTCATAGTGCACCATATCCCATGTAATCTCGTTGCCGCCGGCAGTCCAGTGGTTGTGATAGATGGCCTTGTCGCCGTCTATCTCCACGAAGTCGAAGCGCGGGTCAGCAGCGAGGTTCTTGTCCTGCTCGGTAGCCGTAACAACCACGGTCTCGTTCTCCGCAAAGCGGTGCGCAGTCGATTTGACGATGGCAAACGCCTCGGGAAGCATCTCGTCGAGAATGGTCTCGTAGTCGGTCTTAATCTCCTTTTCGAGACGATCTATCTCGTTATATACTTTCTCGCGCTGCTCTATCTCGAGCGACTCGATACTTGCTTTCAGATCTTTGATTTTCTGTTTCTTGTCTGCTACACGCGCCTGAATCTTGTCCATCAGGGCTTGGCTGCGGGCACGCAGTTCATCGTTGGAGAGGGCGTCAATCTCGGTGTATGCCGCCTTGATCTTCTCCACATACGGCATTATGGCACGCATATCTTTCTGTGCCTTATTGCCGAATAGTTTGGTAATCAGTTGAATAAAATTCATATCGTTGGGTTATTATTTACGTTCTGTATCCCCGCAAGTACGGAGAAAGCCATATTTGCCGCAAAGTTACACATTTTTTTCGGATTACGCAACCCGTATGATTAACAATTAACAATTAACAAGAGTATTCTCCGTAAAATAGCGTACGTGGTTCCGTGCACAGATGCTATTTTCTCCATAAAAACCATTAAAGAATTATTAAAAATCCCCTATTGATTGCCATTAATTCACCATTAATTTTCTGCTCATTTTGTTATAGGATAGGCATAGGATGCGTATAGGATAGAGGGTGGTTGTATGGCTAAAAACTTATTAAAAGACAAGAGCAGATGAGCAGTTGTTTTCTAATATATACCCCGCCTGCGTGCGTGCGGGCATATATAGAAAAACAGCCGCTCATCTGCTCATCTGCTCAACCACAAAATGGAAATTATTTATATATCTGCCGCAATATGGCATTATGAATATGTAATTTTGCAGCGCAAAAGGGGAAAATACATTGTGCATTATGAATTGTGCATTGATAATGTTCTCTGCTGCAAGAATAGACAAAGGAAGTTCCGTTTAATTTTTATCAACAAAATGCAACCTGTGTTTGGCGATATGCAAAAATTGTTGTACCTTTGCGAGGTAAAAATACAAAAGGCGTTTATTGACGCTTGTTTTGGAGTCCTGAATCCTGCAAGATTTTTTAGTCACCCAAGACAAGATGGCGATAGATGTCCTCGTGGTATGTATCCGTTACACCCGTGCGGTGTATGTACATATCGGCGTGGACTGATGTTGTTTATTCTTGTGGCAGGGTCTTGCAGGAACCTAAGGATTGAGAATAAGCAGATATCCGGTTCGCGCTTTTTTGTTGTGTAGGGTTCCTACGCACCTGCTACGCGCTAAGAGAGCGACCGCTATGCGCTCCTAAACGCTTTTGACAAAGCAATGAAAGAAAACCAATGACCTCTGCAGAGAGATGATTCGTATCAATCCTGCCAAAAACAGCATCGAGTATTCAACCAACGACGGGCGTACGTGGTCTTCGCGTTGTACAAGTCCTATGTATGGTGAGTTTCAAAGTCTGATGGACGGCGGAAACGAACTGCTTGCCCAAACCACAAAGGGGCTTTACTATTCTACCAACGAGGGACGCACTTGGAGTAAAAGACACTAAAAAAAACATATAAAAGTAACAATTAAAAGTAACAATTAAAAGTAACAATTCTATGGAAACAACAAGCACATTTGCTGGAATGTTGGCACACAATTTTATTGCTGTGCCAAGTTATCAACGCGCCTATTCGTGGGACACCAACGAAAAAGGGCGACAAGTAAACACATTTTATGAGGACTTATGCTCCTATCTGAATATTCCGACCAAATACTATTTGGGACATTTCCTGTTCCAACAAAAAAGCGATACGCAATACGAGGTGATTGACGGGCAGCAACGACTTACCACCGGTATTTTGTTCCTCAGTGCCGCTTACCATTGTTTGGAAACCATCCGACCGCTGACGGAAGATGAGGATTTCGGCAAAAAGATGAGTATCAAAATCAGTGGGAAATACCATTTTGCTACGGTGGATTATGATGACATAGTGCTACGCGAACTGATTGACGGCACACCGGTATCACACTCGTTAGACACCGAATCCAAGAAACGTTTGGTGGCAGCATACATTTATTTTGAAACACAATTGAAAAAACTATCCGAAGGGGATATTTGTCGTTTCATCACCCTGCTGAACGACGCTTCTTGCTCTACGCATATTGTAAAAGACGAGACGGAAGCCACACAGATATTTCTGTTCCAAAACAACCGAGGCAAGAAACCGACACGCTTGGAGGTGATCAAAGCACAGTTTATTTATCAGGTTTTGCTCTATGGCGGCGAAGAAAAAAATACCTTGCTCAAAGACATAAAAGATCGTTTTGAGAATATCTACAAGAGTATTGCCACTATCGAAACAAACATCAACGAAGATGATGTGCTGAACTACACGGCAAAAGTATTCTATAACAATCTGTGCATAGACAATGCAGATGAACGAATTAAAAAGAATCTGCAAGCACAACCGGACTGTGTGTTTGTAAAGAACTTTACCCGCTGTCTTGCCAACAGTTTTGACGCTGTACAAAAATTATACAGCAATCTGTTTGCATCGGAAAACAGAGTTCAACTGCTTTTGGCTTTGGATAACAAACCTATTTCTATTCCGTTCTGGATTAAGGGCGTAGCACTTAACGCGAATGTCCGCGAGTTTTTGGAGATGATAGAGGCATTGGACAGTCTGTTACTCCGTGCGAAAGTAATTGGTACACGTGCAGAACTCAGTACCCGCCTTAACGATGTATTCAAATCTATGGAGCAAGCAAACGGTTTGCAGAAAGTAGTGGAACGTATAGAATATATGAAAGGCGCACCCGATTGGTGGTCATCGTACTGGGACAAACAACAATTTGCCACTGCATTGAACAGCACTTGGTTCGACCCTAATACCGCCAAGATATTACTACTGTGTTACGAAAACCACCTTATCAACACGGAGAAGAAAGGCTATGACGAGGTGCTTTATTCCAAGCGAGGTGAATTCCAATTAGAACATATTGCACCACAAACGGACAACGAGCAACCCACAAACGGATATCCCGAATACGACGAAGATTTTTATAATAACCAACTTAATTGTCTCGGAAACTATCTGCTGCTTAGCGGTTCGCACAACGCCAGTATCGGCAACCGTCCGTTTGCAGAAAAACGCGCAACATATAATGTGCTGTACCAACAGCGTGAAGTGCAGAATATGACACCTGATGGACAATGGACAAAAGAGAATATCCAAAGCCGCAAACAAAAGATTGTGGAATTCTTGCTTGAAGCATACTAAATAGTCAAAGAGACACTAATTTTTATACAACTTATTATAATTTAATTATGGATCACACTTTTCAAGTTATGAATTTCTACCATTTGTTGGAAATGAAATTCAACATTCCTTCGTTCCAACGCGGTTATCGTTGGGAGAAACGGCAAGTAACAGAGTTATTGGACGACTTAAATGAGTTTATCGCCAATAATAATTGTTGTGTGCGGGGTACATTCTATTGCCTGCAACCTATTGTTGTACAACCCAATCGGCAACAATCGGACGTGTATGATGTAATAGATGGTCAGCAACGTCTGACAACCATTTATCTGATACTGCAATATCTGCGAAATACAATCGAAGAGAATTGCAACAGAACATCCGTCTATTCCATTGAATATGACCGCCACGCACAAGAAGATTGCTATTTGAGCAAAAACCTGTTTTTGGAAGACGATGAAGACAAAGGACTTTACAAGCGAAATGCCGACAACTTCTACATTTATAAAGCCTATCAAATCATTGCGGAATGGTTCGACAAACACCGCGCTTCCAAAGTACCGATTGCAAAATTATTTACAGGAGAAATAATGGGCGCATGGGACGATAATGAAAAGAATGATGTCCGTGTTATTTGGTATGAGTTGCCCCAAAGCGATAATGACACCCAAGCCATAGAATCGTTTACCCGTCTGAACGAGGGCAAGATAGCCTTGACCAATGCAGAATTGGTAAAAGCACTCTTATTGCAATGCAGCAATGAAGACAAAGTACAACAGGAAGTGGCTATGCGCCGTGCTATGGAGTGGGACACCATAGAAAAACAACTGCAAGACCCGCTGTTCTGGTCAATGCTTGTATCTGAACAATACAACCCGTCTTCACACATAGAATTGGTGATTGACTTCGTAGCCAAGAGCCTCAAAGAGCAAGACAAAGACAAATATCCCTACCAAGCAAACAAGGAATTGTTCTCATTCCTGGTTATCAGCAAAGCCATTGCTATCAATGCAGAGACAGTGGAAACCGTTTGGGAAAAGATACAAGACACCTATACCGTTTTCCGTAACTGGTTCTATGATACAGCGACTTACCATTTGGTAGGTTTGTACAACCTGTTGAGTGCGGGTAGCACATTGAATAATATACAGAAAATATATGACCTGTTTGTAAGCCATACCAAATCAGAGGTAAAGGAGTTGCTGCGCAAGGCGATTGGCGACAAAATCCGATTGGGTGAAAACGAAAAATTGGAAGAAATCAGTTACACGGATAATCCCTCAAAGATAAAGATGATTCAAATTCTTGAAGTTTTCAATGTATATCTGCAACTATCCAACCAAGAGAGTACCGACCGTTTCCGCTTCGACTTGTTCAAGAAATACAATGTTACAAGTTTGGAGCATATCCATCCGCAGAATTTGAACACGGATAATATGAGTATGGAGGAAATCATCAAATGGTTTGAAGGACGAAAAGCGGACATCAAGAACAGCAAGAAAAAAGAGGTTCTGGATGCAGAGAAGAAGTTGAGCGAGTTGGAAATGTTGTATCAAAAGAGCGAAGATAAGAAAACTTTCGATGCGACAAAGCGGGATATCATTATCGATTACATAAACAGCATTGATTCTGAGTTTGACGAATTGGCAGGTATGGATCAGGAACTTATGCACAAATTGTGCAATATGGCATTGGTGGATCAAAATACCAACGCAGCAATCAGCAACGGTTTCCTCTATGAGAAGCGCGACAAACTGCGTGAACGGGAACTCAATCATCTGACATACATTCCGTTAGGAACTTGGGCGGCATTTAACAAACTGTTCTCCAACAAAGTTATGGATATGAAATTTTGGTCTCCCGCAGATAGGGAGGCTTACTTTAAGGCAATAGGGGATGCCTATAATCATTTTACAACAATAAAAAACATCTACAACAATGAAAGATTTTAAGACTTTTGCACAAGAAAATAAAGTGCGGATACCATTGATACAGCGCGATTACGTACAAGGTTCGGATATGAACGCCGCCAAGCGCGACAAGTTTCTTGAGGCATTGTTATCAGCATTAGAAACGGGAACTCCCTTATCATTAGACTTCATTTACGGTTCTACCAATAGCGGGTATTTTGAGCCATTGGACGGGCAGCAGCGTATCACTACCCTCTTTCTGCTCTACTATGTCCTCAAAAACATCAGCCACGTTCAACCCAACAAAGAATTGGATCAACAGATACAGAAATTTACCTATACCACCCGCAACAGTTCCACTGCCTTTTGCCAGAAGTTGTTCGGGACAGAAATGCCGTGGCGTTATAGTAAACTATTTGATAAAAATGAAAAAAAGGAATGGTCACAAGACATCATCAACCAATCATGGTTCAGCGAAGAATGGCTTTTAGACCCGACTATCAAAGCAATGTTAGATATGCTGGATGCAATCAATAAACGTCTGCACACAGAAGCATATATGGAACCCTATTCCGGAGGAAGGGCTATCAATGAAGTGGATGGGCAAGCGGTTTTAGAAGAATACAACTTCAAATGGGACACGATAGCGGAAAACCTGTACGGAAACGAAACAAGTTGTATTCTGTTTGAATGTCTCAATATGGGAGAGTACAACTTGGATGATTCACTCTATATCAAGATGAACGCACGTGGCAAACAACTGACCGATTTCGAGAATTGGAAAGCCGAGTTTATCAAGTATTTGGAAACAAAGTGGAAAGACGAAACTTATAACGGAATTCCGCTTCGCTCCTACTTTGAGCAACACATAGAGCACGAGTGGGCAGATATGCTTTGGACGTATGCCGTAGGACGAATGGATAACGACAACGAAGAATATCCGCAAACGGATGACTTGTTTATGAATCTGTACGAGTACCTACTCGGTATGATTTTCTTTGTAAAAAATCCGACCATTAAAGGACGTGATGTAAAAAAAGAGGATTTCAGTCAAAACAAGGCAGAGTTTCTTTTCAATCTGGAGAAAGAGGATTTGGATTTTCTGTTTGCAGCATTGGACTGCTTTGCCGCTATTGGCAATCAGCAATCGTTCTTTGGGAACCTGTTCTATTTGCAGCACGAGGAACATAACCATAAAGTGCGTTTGTTCAATACAAAAGATACCGACTTATTCCGCCTGTGCATCAACAAAGACATTACAACCAATATGCAAGTACTGCTATATTGCCTTCTGCAATACTGCATCAAATATTCTGTCAAAGCAGTTGATACGGAATTGATACGGTATGCACGTGTATGCCGTAATCTCATTGAAAGTATTGTACAGCGTGAAGATGGGGTAAAGATACGCTCCAATGTACGTCTGGCGGATATGGGCAAGTACAAAATTGTCATTGACCAACTCGTTGCAGACAAAGATGTACGTAAAGCGTTGGAACATATAAGCGACGACACGACCGGATTCGGCAATATTGCACACGAAAAAGAAAAAGCGGTTTGGACGGCAGATGTAGATGCCATTGAAGACTTCGGTTTTATTCGCGGGAACCTGCAGGCATTTGACAAACAGCAACTCACTGACCACGCGAACAAAGTATATGAAGCGTTGCACGAATTCGAAATCTGCGATAAAGACAAAGAAAAAGGCATCATCAGGTTACTCATATCTTATGGGTTTACAGGTGTGGGCTGCGGTTGGTGCAGATTGGGTAAGCGTTGTTTCTTCGGAACTCGTGAAAAGTGGGACACATTATTCTATGTGGGCGAGAAGGATAATCCAACTTTCCCGGCAGCCCTTAAAGCCTATATTGACGGGTATTGCAACGGAAAAGATATCAACCGGCAATTGAATGAGATTCATATACCCGACGAGACTGCTGATGCGTTCAACTATTATGTCTTGAAATATCCGACATCACACAGAGGGTGGGATAAGGATTGCAATTATGTTTCCATTGCCAAAAATGACCACAACTCATACGGCTATATAGAATTGAATAATTATAGTTTCAACCCGTTACTATCTAAGTACTCGGATATATTCTCCAAAGCCGCATATAATGAATTAAGCAAGCAAAACGCGGATAAAAGCAGAGTAAAAATTCACCCTGCCCGCTACTCTGAAAATGACGCAAAATTGACTCTTGATGAGACTTGGAATCTGGTTTGCAGGAAAGACGGCTGGCATATCACTCAAGAGCAGGCAAGCACGGCTGTAATGCCCGCAGATTTGATAAAACAATATCAAATGACGGAAGAAAGCGCCAAGAATACATCGTATATGCTTCTGCCAAAGATTGAAAGCAAGGATTTGGTAGAAACAGCCGTTGCGTTTATTTCAGATTATTTGAAACGGGTAAACGCATAAAATAAAGGCTAAATCTATGACAGAAACAATAAACGACCCGCGCAAAGACCTGGAATACTACAAGTTCCCCTCCCTCGACCTGCTCAAAGTGTATGACAACGAGACCGGTACAATCATCAACAAAG